>JAEEGL012895207.1_pt1 | contig 29634 bp, 21 predicted proteins | sample 9134231 | NCBI WGS metagenome assembly JAEEGL01 (sample SAMN16246548, study PRJNA631951) | gut metagenome | biome: gut microbiome; feature: rumen; material: fiber-attached | host: Bos | place: Iran: Karaj | collected 2018-10
ACGTGCCCGTAGCCATCAAGCAAGCCTTCGACGTACTCAAGTCAGCCACCGGCGTTGATATGGCCGACATCATGAAGGCTGGCAGCATCGAGGCCGTCACCACGCGTAACGTCAACCTCAACGACAAGGCTGCTGACGCCCTCGGCAACATCGTCAAAGACAAGAAGTAAATGACAAATCCCGTCACCACTCACCACTCACCATTCACGAGTGAAGATACTATCTGCGCCCCCGCCACAGCCGTCGGGGGCGCACTTGCCGTTATCCGCGTCTCTGGTCCCGCTGCCTTCTCCATCGTCAGCACCCTCTGTTCGCTATGCTGCGGCGGCGAAGCAGCCAATACGGTTCACTTCACCCGCCTCACGGCCCCTTCACAGTGCGATGCGGTTTCCCCTGCCCATCTCACAGTCCCTTCACAGTGCGATGCGGTTTCCCCGCAGCGTGAAATCATCGACGAAGCCCTCGTCACCGTCTTCCGCGCCCCCCACAGCTACACTGGCGAGGACTCCGTGGAAATCTCCTGTCACGGCTCCACTTACATCGTCCGTCGCATCCTCGACCTCCTTGTCCAACAAGGTTGCCGAATGGCCCGCCCCGGCGAGTTCACCATGCGCGCCTACCTCAACGGCAAGCTCGACCTCAGCCAGGCCGAAGCCGTCGCCGACCTCATCGCCTCCACCAACAAGGCCACCCACGACATCGCCATGAGTCAGCTGCGCGGACATTTCTCCTCCAAACTCAAGACCCTCCGCGACCAGCTCCTCAAGCTCACCTCCTTCCTTGAACTCGAACTCGACTTCTCCGATCACGAAGACCTCGAGTTTGCCGACCGTTCCGAACTTCTCGCACTTGCCCAGAAGATTGATGTTCATATTACCCGTCTTGCCGACTCCTTCGAAACTGGCAACGCCATCAAAAACGGTATTCCCGTGGCCATCGTCGGTGCTCCTAACGTTGGCAAGTCAACACTCCTCAACGCGCTCCTTGGAGAAGAACGCGCCATCGTCAGCGACATACAAGGTACCACCCGCGATGCCATCGAAGACACCATCCAACTTGGCGGCATCACCTTCCGCTTCATCGACACCGCCGGCATCCGCCACACCAACGACCAAATAGAACTCATGGGCATCGACCGATCCATTGCAGCCGCCCAGCGTGCGCGCATCATCCTGATGATGACCGAACCAGGCGTCGCCTACCCCGACATCCCCGTTCGCGACGACCAGACCGTCATTCGAATCGAAAACAAGACCGATACATTCCAGGCCAAGTTCGGTATCGGCCTTGAAACCCTGCGCCAGTGCCTGATTGATGCCGCTCCAAAGACCACCGACAACGACGTCATCATAACTAACGCCCGCCATTACGAGGCCCTCACCAATGCCCATACCCACCTTCAGCGCGTCCTCGACGGTCTCAGCATCAACTTATCTGGCGACCTCCTTTCCGAAGACCTCCGCCTCGTCCTCGCCGACCTCTCCGAAATAACTGGCGAAGGACAGATAACTCCCCAAGAAACCCTCAACAACATCTTCTCCCATTTTTGCGTGGGCAAGTAATTTGCAATTACCAACGATAACCATTTATCACTAATCATCACATAAGGCACTCTAAATGAGTGCTTTATTTGTTTCCAAATTCATCGATGCCAATCGTTGAATTTCTTTTTTTAGCCTGTTTTTGTACCACATTTGTACCTCGGAGGTTTTCAGCGGACTTCCTCTATAGGTGCAAATCGCTATTTTAAGAACTTTGGTGAGACACATTGAGACATTTTCAGAATGTCTAAACCGCCATTGAAGAACCTATGTGAGACATCATGGGACACGGTGGGACGCTATAAGACGGTTTTAGGCGAGTAAAAATAAAAAAACGCGACACACCAATTACAGAAGTTCTATATAAATGCGACCATAAGAAGCCTCCTGAATCACGAACGTGAGTATTAACAATAGTATAAACAAAACAGGTGATTATGGACATCGAAAAGAAATGCCAGTGGTGCGGCAAAACATTTATAGCCCACAGTTTCAATGCTCGTTTCTGCTCTAAGCAGTGTATTGACTCAGCCTACAAGCATAAGGAGCGAATGAAGAAGATGAAGGAATATGAGGTGGAGTTGCTGAAGAATAGCGATTACATCCCGATGGTGAGCAAGAAAAACTTTCTCACCCCAACAGAAGCAGCCAAGTTATTAGGAGTTGGAAGAAGTACCTTTTATCGTTATCTGTCATCCAATGCTATTAAATCTCGTCAGTTCAGAGGCAAGACCATTATCCGAAGAACGGATTTAGAAAAGATGTTCGACGAAGCGCCCCAATACACTAAGCGTAAGAATAACAAAGCCAACAAACCCCAAAGTGAACTTTACTCAACTCAGGACATCATGAAAAAGTACAATATAGGCAAAAAGGCTGTTATTGGCAGGTGCAACCGATACGACATTCCCAAAATCTATGAGGGACGAAATGTTTTCTATAGTCGCGAACTGATTCACAAGTATTTTGCCGACCTCAAAGCAGAATACAATCGTGAAGATTGGTACTCAGTCGAGGAAATCATGGAAAAGTTTAACATGAGTTATACTGCCGTTATCTCATTTGTCATGCGCCACAGCATCCCACGCATCAAGGATCATGAGAAGCAGCGTTACAGCCCACTCTATTCCAAGATGCACGTTGACAGCAAGAAAGGATTATTGGGTGATGGCACAGATCCTGACCTCTATACACAAGACGAGATAAAGGAGAAATATAACCTGACGAAAGACCAGCTCAGCTACATCCTCAAAACCTATCATGTCGAACGCATCAAGGTCGGTAAACTATCAAAAATCCCCCGAAAGATATTCGACGACGTGATGTTTAAGCACCGAAACGGCAAGGTTTTGAAACCTGAGCAATAGTTATTTTTCGGTGATTTTGGTCACCGAGGGATAACCATTTTACTTTGCACGAAAATTACAAATATATCATTATCAATCACTTAATATCATAAAATTATGAGTACAAGACATGTTTGCACAAAGGTAACGCTCCGTCAGAGAGCCATTCGTAACGAGAAAATTTCTCTTTACCTTGATTATTACCCTGCCATCCGCAATCCGGAAACGATGACCATGAGCCGCAGGGAGTATCTGGGCATCTACATCTACGCAAACCCCAAGAACGAATTGGAGCGAAACTTCAACATCGAGATGTTGAACAAAGCCGAGGCTATCCGTTGCCTCCGTGTCACTTCATTGATTAACGAGGAATTTGGCTTTCTCGACAAGAACCGTATGCGCCAGGACTTTTTGGCGTATTTCAAAAAGATTGCCGACAAGAAAGAAGATAAGTGGTCGTTCGTCTATCAGCACTTCAAATTCTTCGTCCACGACAAATGCACTTTCGCAGACATCACCATCGAGTTCTGCAACCAGTTTCGCGACTATCTGTTGACAGCTCATAGTCTGAAGCATACGGACAAGCCTCTTAATCAGAACAGCGCATCAGCCTATTGGGGTGTGTTCCGTTCACTTCTGAAACAGGCTCATCGTGACAAGTACCTCCGCGAGAACATCAATGACTACCTTGATCGCATCGAAGAGAATGAGGTCAAGAAAGAGTACCTTACGCCCGAAGAACTGAAGCACTTGGCAGCATCCCCCTGCAAAATTCCTATTTTGAAATCCGCCTCTTTGTTCTCTTGCCTGACAGGATTACGTATCAGCGACATTCTCAATCTGAAATGGGAGCATATACAGAGAGCGCCAGAAGGAGGTTACTGCATCCGAATCCGCACACAGAAGACAAAGACCGAAGCCACCCTTCCAATCAGCATGGAAGCCTACGAACTATGTGGAGCACCAAGCACTGGCACGGTGTTCAAAGGATTCAAGCGCAGCATGGCTCAGCATCCTTTGAAAGAATGGCTGAAATCTGCTGGTATCACAAAACCGATGTCATTCCACTGCTTTCGTCACTCTTACGCAGTTCTTCAAGTTACGGCAGGAACTGACATCTACACGGTATCTAAGATGATGACACACAAGAATGTGGCCACCACCCAGATTTATGCAGACCTCGTTAGTGACAAGAAAAGAGAAACAGTTAATCGTATTACCCTCAAATAGTACACCACAATGAAAAGAAGAAATATCATCAGAATGACTGAAGGAGGTAAAGTGTCAATGCCTATCAATGATGTATGGATGACAAAGGAAGAAATCTCCGATATGTTTGGATTGCCAGAGGCTACTATCTATCGGGCTATCCGTGCAATCTATAAGAATAAGGAATTATATGAGCATGAAACGTTGGAAAAAGTCCCATTCCCAAAGCATGAAAAGCAAGGCTGGACGATAGACGTCTATAATTTGGATATGATTCTCTATCTGACATACAAGCTACCAAGCCGGAACGCACAGATATTCCGTCGTTATATGATGAACAAGGCATACGAGCGCAATCCATACGAACATATCTGCATCATCGTGGATGTGACGTGGACTTTACACCAAAGACCAAGTAAAGCCATATATATAATAAGGTGGAGGGGATATACATCAATTTCCTCCACCTTTTTCTTGTTCGCACATCACTCTATTTGGCTATTTGCGAGATTTTTTGTAATTTTGCGCCCCAAAAAGTGTAATACGAAATATGACCCATAAATACGAAAGTCTCCCTATCTGGGGACTCATTGCTCTACTAAGTGCAGTCCTGGCTATGTCAGGACGACTTATTGCTCTGACTAAGGGATTCGACGACTTTAGTGCCAACGTTATTTTCGTTATCATCTTTCTCTTTGTTGTTGCCATGTACTTTATCTTCCAACAGTTTATTGATGAAGTCACCCCCATTATCGGAAAGAAGATCAAGGAACGTTTCTTTACCATCATAGCCTACCCTGTTCGATACGAAGATTGTGAATTTGACGAACCAGAGCAAGACAAGTATGTCCCCACCGATGAGTTGTCAGAGGACGAGATACCCACGATGTCAGAACTAGCAGCAAGAGGTGAAGTTGAATACCAGTTTTATGATCCTGAAGAATTTGGAATGAGCGACGATAATGTACAAGACGGCTCCGATACTGCCACCGAAGTAAATCCACTCCCTGCTAAAACGGCACAAGACGCATCTGATGAATTAGAGAAAATACGTGAGAAAAACATACAGGAAAGAAGAAAGGCAAACCAGAAGAATCTTGATGCTGCCATCAAATTTTTCAGGAAGACGATGGCCCCATATATAACAAATAATGATGATATTGAGCAGCTTTGTAAACATATTATGGATTTTCAGGATGCCCCAGACTCATTCCTACCAAAAGAAGAAGGGCATAGATATGTTTTTCCACAAGTAAAGTCCTTAAAGGTATCGTCACAGTTAAAGTCTATTGACTATGCCCACCTTGCAGGACACCTTAGTCAGTTTTTCCGTCTAACAACAGGCAAGCATAGGGCCAGTTTCGTAAAAGTCGTATTTGCTCAACAATTAGAGAATGTAAGTCTTGAGACGCTTATACGCAAGCAGTCCAGTAAAGACAAAGGGTTGATTCCAGAATATATTCCAGAAAGTAGAATAAAGAAAAAGGAAAAAGCAGAGAAGACAAAGAAATGGTCTAGTATTAAGTAATTTCTGTCCCATCACAAGCGCAGAAAAGCCATTAAATATCTACAATGATTACCATTGATAACTATCTGATAATCAAAACGGTGATTTTTCACCCCATTGGTTATCAGATAGTTATTTTTTAGTGAATTTGGTCACTAATAGATAACTCTTTTCCTTTGCAGCCGAAATTAAATTTTCGTGTTATGCAAAGTAATAATGTATCATTCGATGAGTTACCGCAGGCGGTGGCTTATCTGACCGAAAAGGTCGAAGAGTTATCTGTGATGGTGTCCAAACTCCAACCAGTTCAGACACTAAAAGAACGTAAACCGATAGAGGTGGACGTGGCTTGTAACATCTTGAAGAAAGCCAAGCCCACCATCTATAACCTTGTCCGTAAAGGTGTGATTCCTGCCTACAAGAAAGGCAAAAAACTCTACTTTTACGAGGATGAACTATTGCATTGGATTGAGACAGGACGCAAGGAAACCAGCCAACAGACTTATGATGAGATGTTGGCTACCATGCAAAGCGGTGTCCGTCACAAGCCCAAGTCATTTCTTAATCGCTGATGCCCTATGGAGAAGAACATCCTCACACCACAAGGCATCCTCGACAATGCAACGGACTTCGGACTACGACTATGTGGCACCGATTTCCCTGTCAGCATCTTTCCTCAACCCATGCAGCACATCATTACAGAACTACATGAGTGCCAGAGTTTCCCCATTGACTATGTGGCAGCATCCATGTTGACCGCCATAGCCGTTGGGATTGGCAACACGCATCTGGTTCAGGTGAAAAGCGGATGGTTGGAAAGTGCCATCCTCTACATGGCACTTGTCGGCAGACCAGGAGCTAACAAGAGCCATCCCCTATCCTTTGCCATGAAGCCGTTTCTCACCTACGACTATCAGCAGAACTTACAATTTGAGCAGGAGTATAAGGAATTTGAGAAGATGGTGCAGATGACCCGTAAGGAACGCAACGAGGCTGGACTGGAGGAATATCCGCAAGAGCCTGTCCGCAAACGATTCCTTGTTTCCGACATCACCCCAGAAGGACTGAGCCTGATACATGCACAGAATCAGCGGGGCCTTTGCCTATGGGCTGATGAACTATCTGCATGGTTCAAGAACTTCAACCGCTACAACAACGGTTCCGAAGAACAATTCTGGCTATCTGTATTCAGTGCCAAGACAACTATCTCAGACCGCAAGAGCGCAAGAAGTTCTGTGTTTATCAAGCGACCGTATATCTCCGTTATCGGAACTATTCAGAAAAAGGTGTTGGGTGAACTGGCTAAAGGTGAACGATCATGCAACGGATTTATAGACCGCATTCTGTTTGTTCTTCCATCAGACCAGCAGAAGATTCGATGGAATGACCGTGAACTCTCTGAGAACATAGACCAACAATGGGCTGACATCCTTTCAAAACTGATAATGCTTGACTTTATGCCTTGTGAAGAGAACCCATACAAGATACTCTGCTTTCAGCCTGAGGCACGTGCAGCCCTCTACGAGTACCAGCATAGATTGGCGGAAATGTGCGACACTGAAGCCAGTGAAGTCATTGTAGGTATTTACTGTAAGTTGGAAACCTACCTCATCCGCTTCTGTCTGATTCTCCAACTGGCACGATGGGCTTGTGGAGAGACTGGCAAGGATGCCATCGACAAGGAATCCGTTGAAAAAGCGATCCTATTGACAGAGTATTTTCGAATGACAGCCCTCAATGTGCAGGGAATCATGAACGAGGAATCACTGACTACACAACAACTCGCCATCCTCCATCAGTTGCCGAGCCAGTTCACTACAGCAGAGGGACTTGATTTGGCAGATAAGGCAGGAATGAAAGAACGAGCTTTTAAGGACTTCCTGAGTCGGAACATTGGCATCCTCTTCAAACGGGAACGCCACGGAGAGTACACGAAAATCTAAGGTTTCACCCCTCGCACTTTCCACACTTTCCACACTTTGCCCCATCAAAATGCAGAAAATGCAGATAGTGCGATACTAAAAATGAAAAAATGAGCGATTATAGATTCAGACTACAGCCCTATAAGGGCATCAGCACCAGATACACTTGCCCTGAGTGTAAGCAGAAGCGTTGCTTTTCCCGTTACATCGATACGGAGGGAAAAATCCAGTTCCCTTCTTATGTCGGCAGATGTGACCATGAGCAGCGTTGTGGGTATCACTACACACCCAGCGACTACTTCAAGGACAATCCATCTGTACAGGAGAAACTATCAGAAGAAAGGATGTCTATCTTCATTCCCCGTGTCGTTGAACGCCCCAAGCCAATATCGTACATCCCATCAGAGATAGTAGAAGCCAGTATGCAGCACTACGAGGCAAACAATCTCTTCCGCTTTCTATGCCTCAAATTTGGCAGGGAGCAGACGATGGAACTGATGAAGAGATACTATGTCGGTACATCAAGGCATTGGCAAGGTGCTACTGTTTTCTGGCAGATTGACCGTAACGGGAAGGCAAAAACTGGTAAGATAATTCTTTACAATCCACAGACAGGCAAGAGAGTGAAACAGCCGTTCTGTCATGTCACATGGGTACACTCAGCCTTGTGCTTCGCAGACTTCAATCTGAGACAATGCTTCTTTGGGGAGCATCTTCTGACCTCAGAGAAGAGCAAGCCCGTTGCATTGGTTGAGAGCGAAAAGACCGCTCTTGTATGCAGCATCCATCTGCCTCATTTCACATGGATAGCGTCTGGCGGAAAGAACGGCTGTCTCAATGAAGAATGCCTGAGCATACTTCAAGGACGAACGCTTTCACTCTTCCCTGACCTCGGAGCAACGGACTACTGGAGAGGCAAGATTCCGACGATAAGACAACTCGGCATTCATGCGCAGTTGTATGATTATTTGGAACGGGCAGCGACGGATGAACAACGGAAGCAGGGACTCGACATCGCTGATTTTCTGCTTGACATCGAGACCGAAGAAGGCAAGTTTGAACAGATGAAACGGACAAATCAGTCAGTTGCCAAATTAGCGAATCTGTTGAAATTGCAACCAGTGAAAGGAGCAGTTGCTAAAACATCTGACTGTATGAATGCTAAAACATTTTAACGCATAGCCTACAAGCCAGGAAAGACGATTGGGGAACATTTTGGGGATAGCAAGTTTATGGCGGTGTATTACATTCACCTCCCCACTTGCCACCCCCAAAAGGCTGGAGGCTCCCGATGGTCACAAACAATATTCACCCAAAATAAAGAAAACAATGAAGAAAGCAAAGACAATCTCTCTCCGACTGACGGAGCAGGAAAACTACTGGCTGAAGGCACTCGCCAGGCAGAGTGGAAGAAGCCAGAGCGAGGTCATTCGCTCACTGATTAAGAACGGACACGTCAAAGAACGTATCAGCAGGGGCACGCTCATCCTGTTAAGAAATCTGATGGGCGAAGCCACCAACCTAAACCAGTTGGCAAGACAGGCAAATGCCTACGGCTTTGGAATGATAGCCGATGACTGCTGCAGTCTGGCAGCACGGATTTCACAAATCGTAAAGCAGATAAAGGATGATAGGAAAGATAACTAAAGGCTCTGAGTTCGCTGGTTGCGTTGCCTACGTTCTCCGTGAGGACAAGGCAAGGCTGTTGGTAGCCGAGGGTGTATCTGGTACTCTAGAAGAGATGGCGGAGCAGTTTGAGTTGCAGACATTACTCAACGACAAGGTGAAGAATACCGTCGGCCATATCTCCCTCAGTTTCTCGCCAGAGGATGGCGCCAGCTTGCGAAACGACGACAACTTGATGGTAAAAATTGCTTACGACTATATGGAGCGAATGGGCATCCGAGATACCCAGTTCATCATTGCCCGCCACACTGACCGCAAGCATCCGCATTACCACATCGTATTCAACCGAGTAGATAACAACGGCAAGACCATTTCCGACAAAAACGACCGCTACCGTAATGAGAAAATTTGCAAGGAACTAACGGAGAAATATGGGCTCTACATGGCTGACGGCAAGGAACATGTAAACACAGAACGGCTGCGCCCGCACGACCGAGCCAAGTACGACATCTACGAGGCACTAAAACAAGAACTGCCCAAAGCGACCTCATGGGAGCAGCTTCGTAAGGCACTTCATAAGCAGGGGATTATGACAGAGTTCAAGTACAGCAGGACTGGCGGCAGAGCTGAGGGAGTGAAGTTCATAAAGGGCAAGCATGTATTCTCTGGTTCAAAGATTGACCGCAAGTTCAGTTTTGCCAACATCGAGAAACGACTGGAGCGAAACAAGAACTTTCGGGAGAGATACCAGCAGACGCAGCGCACCCATGAACCGCAGCGTCCAACGGCAGTACCACGTCCGCAAGTTGCACAAACTCAACGTGAAGAGCCGAAATCAAGGTATGAGGGAAGTACCATTGAAAGTGTTGCCTCAGGAATCGGCAGTCTGTTCACCACTTCCGGCTACGATGCAACCGCAGCACAGGATGCAGCCTTTGAGGCAGAACTCCGTCGCAGGAAGAAGAAAAAACGTGGCATAAGGATATAGCCTCTATCCACAAACCAATTAACAATATCGTATTAATCCAATTAATTTCAAAAAAAATGATTAACGAAAATTTAAAGTTCGACATTGCCGTGTACTTCTATCAAAACTACGGCATCAGTATGGAATCAATTGCATTTGAGAGCCACATGGTAGGCTTCAATGTGTTCATCAACGAGAAGGGCATCCATCTCTACATCCGCTTCTGGGAGCAAAGCAAGAAACACAACGGACTTCCCGACAAGTGTGTTATCCTCGTTACCGCTAACTTCCAATCTCATGAGCGACGACACATCCGCAACCTCGCTAAGTTTCTCAACTCGGTTGCTCCACATTACGGCTACGAATTTCTCGCCATTGAACAAAGCGACGAATTGAACCAGCACCTAAATCTACCAGAGGTGCCAGTCCGGAATAGTTGGTGCAACTTCGCACCTTTTGGTGAGGAATTGGCAGAACTTCTTGAAGATTAATAATGATGCAGTTGCCGAGGAAATCTCGGCAACTGCATTCCCTTTATTTATCTCTACTCCTCTTTGCATATCAGGAGATTGATTATACTCATCTGCGTATTTTTTTGTTAGGTTTTTGGTTCGTTTCTTAGATACTTACTTAGATACTTACTTAGTTAGTTACTTAGTTATTTACTTAGTTAGAAACAAATTTAGTTAGTCAGAAATATACTTAGTCACAAACTTGGACACATACTTGCCTTACCATGTGTTCAACCAAACAGCATAATAAGCAGTTTAAAACATCTTGTAAGTCCCATTATCAGAACTGGCCGTATGAAATACCTAATGGATGGGAATGGATTAGGTTAGAAGACTTGCTTACATTACTTTCTGGTCAAGATTTTCCTCCAGAAAAATACAATGAAAGAGGTGATGGAATCCCCTATGTCATTGGTGCAAGTAATATAGAAAATGAAGAATTGATTATAAATAGATGGACTGATTCACCTTCTGTTATTTCTATACCTAACGACATTTTGATTGTTTGTAAAGGGTCAGGAGTTGGGAAAATAGCCAAGAACAACATAGGGAAAGTTCACATCGCTAGACAGATACAAGCAATTCGAGACGAGACAGAAACTATTGAAAGTGAATACATAAAGATTTGTATATATAATAATATATCCGATATAATATCGAAAGCAAATGGATTGATACCTGGTCTAAAACGTGAATTATTACTTTCCTTGTCACTTCCTATACCACCCTTGCAAGAGCAAAAGCGAATTGTTTCCGTCGTCAAGGAGTATTTGTCTCTAATGGAATCAATAGAGACAAATACCTTTGATTTACAATCTGCTATTGGAAAAGCGAAGAAGATAGTTCTTAATCTTGCTATACAAGGAGAACTTGTTCCTCAGGATCCAGACGAAGAACCTGCAATTGAGCTACTGAAGCGTATAAATCCCAATATCAAAATCCCTTGTGATAACCCCCATTATCCCTACAAGATTCCAAACTCCTGGTGTTGGGCAAAAGGAAACATGTTGTTTGCTCCCATGCAGTCATGTAGCCCAAAAGGAAACGTTTTCAAGTATATTGACATAGATACTATTGACAATAAAAACAATTCAATAAAATCAGTCAAGGTTGTTCCAACGAAAGAGGCACCAAGTAGAGCAAGTCGATTCACCAAAAGAGACGATACTCTTTTCTCGATGGTACGTCCCTATCTGAGAAACATAGCGATAGTCAACGAAGATGACTGTATCGCTTCAACAGGTTTTTATGTATGCAGAACAAATGGATGTCTCGATGATAAATACTGCTTTTACATGATGCTTTCTTCATATGTGGTTGATGGGTTAAATGCCTTTATGAAAGGGGACAATTCTCCATCTATCAATAAGGGACATGTTGAATCCTTTGTCTATCCTTTACCGCCCATGAATGAACAAAAACGTATTGTCATCGAGGTTGAAAAATATTTCCGTGTACTCGATAAAATCAAAGAATCCCTAACAGCATAACACTGTCGGGGATTCACTTTAATATAATTACCAGTTTACTATACGATCAACAATTTGTTGCTGTTCACTCGCTGTCTTTCGTAGATAGATGCGTGTGGTCTCTATGCTCTCATGCCCCATTAGGTCAGCCAACAAAGCGATGTCATTATAGCGGTCAAGGAAGTTCTTAGCGAAACGATGACGAAAAGAATGGGGATATACAACCTTCTTGTCAATTCCATATTTCTGAGCGAAATGCTTTAGTTGATGAGAGATTCCGCGAGTGGTAATACGTTCTCCATACTTATTGAGAAAGAGGTAGCCTGATTTGAGATTCCGATTTGCTATCCAATTGGAAGCCTCTATACGGAGATTTTTCGGAATGTAGAGCCGTCGCAACTTACCCCCCTTGCTGTAGATGTCGAGATAGCCCATTTGAACATGTTCCGCCTTAATCTGTAGCAGTTCACTCACTCTGGCACCAGTTGCAGCCATGAACCACACAACGAAATACCATTCTGTTTGTCCTTCCTCTTTTAATTTCCGTTTTAAGAACTTGTAGTCTGCATTGCTGATGACATTCTCCAGAAAGTTCTTCTGCTGCACCTTGACAAACTTCAACTTCCATTTGTCGAGTTTACTGAACTCCAGATACTTGTTAATACCTTGCAGACGAAGATTAACAGTCTGCGGTTTGAAATTCTCAACCAGATAGCCCTTGTAAGCTAAGAGGTTCTTTTTTGTCACTTCTCCATAAGTGGTGAGAAAGTGATTGACCGTCCACACATACGAAGTGACGGTGTTCTTAGCCAAGTCAGACTTGCTAAGGAATGCTTTGAACTTTGTTACCATATCTTCATTGTTTAAAATGAGTATAGTAACAATATAATAAGTGTAGCTACCCCCCATTATCAGAAGTTGCCTGTTGGATGGTCTATGTGTCGGTTAGAAGATATTGTTGATTATGAACAACCGCAAGCATATATTGTTGAAAGTACAGACTACTCCGACGACTATGATATTCCTGTATTGACAGCTGGTAAGACATTTATCATCGGCTACACAAATGAGGAAACGGGTATATGCGATAATTTGCCAGTGATTATCTTTGATGATTTCACTACTGACTCAAAATATGTTGAATTCCCATTCAAAGTAAAATCCTCTGCAATGAAGATATTGAGAGTGCGACGTGGTATCGACATAAAGTACGTTGCTGCATTTATGGCAATAACAAGGCTCATAGGCAAGACTCATAAGCGTTATTGGATTTCGGAGTATTCAAAGATAGAAATACCGATACCTCCTCAAAAGGAACAAGAACGAATAATAATGGCTATTGAGCAAATAACAGCTCGTCTTAACTCTATCACAACAATGTTATAGATCTTCTTCTATTTGGTTCAGCACTGAAAGATACAGTTGGGACATTGCGACAATCCTTCTTTGCTCATCAAGCGGAGGTATCATCACAGGAATTTCCTTGAATAACTTCTTGTTAAGATGTGGAATGGCTGAACCTACTTTGTTCTCTCTAAATTTCTTTTGATGACTCCTTATGACAAGTAGTACAAAGTCACGACACATTTCATTACTGATATTTAAAAGTTTAAATGTGCTTCCCTGGTAACCGTCAATGTCAGTAGTAAAAATCTCTCCTGAGTTTTCTCCATCTACAAGAATCATTGTAGAACCTGCTTTGACGAATTTACCCTTGTCTATCATTTCACCATCATTCTTGCCTCTAAGAAACTTCACGTCAAGATTAATTCTTTGAATACCCTCTTGCATCTTGCCATCGGATAGTTCACAGATAGTTTGCATTGGTATAATGCTCCATCCATCTGGCAACTTCTGATAATGGGGGTTATCACAAGGGATTTTGATATTGGGATTTATACGCTTCAGTAGCTCAATTGCAGGTTCTTCTTCTGGTTTTTGAGAAACGAGTTGCCCATGGATGGCTAAGTCAAGAACCTTGGCTTTAGCTTGATTAACTGTTGATTGTAAATCTGCATTGTTTTTTTCTATTGTTCCAACAAAACCGAGGCATTTTTCTATTTCGCAAATGATTTTCTGCTGCTCATTGTATGGAGGTATAGGAACGAATAGTGACGAGAGTGATTCACCTGTCAAATGTTTGATTGTAGAACCAGTATAGTAATTTTCTAAATGTCCACTATTGCTGTATTGCATTAGGACAAATAACAAATACTTATTGAGGACTCCGTGGAAAGGTCTCAAGCGGTGTAAGGCTTTCTGGTACATAATATCTTTATCATCATTCCAGATTGCACATCTACCAGGCTCACCACCCTCACAAATAACCAAATCTCCCTTTTTAATAGAATATCGGTCAATTTCTTCTGCTTTGAAAGGCATTTCTAACAGATCCGACAAATCAAAACTTTCCCATCTGACATTTACGTTTCTTAGATAGTGTAGTGGCGTTCCTTTAACTTTCTTCTTATCCAACATTTTTCCTAACGAACTATCGGATATGTTTCCGATAGTAACCCACTTCCAACTCTCAGGTATATCAAATGGAAAGTTCTGATAATGGGACGTATCGGCAGTACTCTTCTTGGGGCGTTTAATCTTTCCTTCTTGGATTAAACGCTCCTTTTCAGCCTTGATGCGTTCCAGCAGTACGGACGCAGGTTCATCATTGGGATCCTGTGGAACCAACTTGCCACGAATGGCGAGATCGAGTATCTTTTGACGAAGTTTCTTTGTGTCCATCAGTTTTCCAAGTTTTTAAGAAGTTTTTCCAACTCAGCAACAGCCAAAATAATATTGTTGCTCTTCTCTTTGATGATGCCAACAAGTTCCTGTAAAGATAGGTCTTCAGCTTCTTCACCTTGTTTTATCCAAGTGATGTCGAGGCTCGTCTTGTCTCGTCCAAGAACTTCATCGTATGAAAACTTACGCCAACGTCCATCAGGATTACTCTCTGCATTGTAGGTTTCTTCTCTATGGTGACGATCGTCTGGGCGATAGCAGTTCACAAAGTCCTGTAAGTCAGTTTCACGCAAAGGATTTTGTTTTAGCGTATGCTTTACATTGGTACGATAGTCGTAGATCCAAACCTCTTTTGTCTGGGCATTTTCCGAAGAGGGTTTCTTCTCAAAAAAAAGCACATTAGCCTTTACACCTTGTGCATAGAAAAGGCCAGTAGGTAGACGTAGTATCGTATGCAGGTCACAGGTCTTCAGCAGGTTCTTTCGAATCGTCTCACCAGCACCTCCTTCAAACAATACGTTGTCGGGCAAAACTACGGCTGCAGTACCACCTACCTTCAAAAGAGACTTGATGTGTTGCAAGAAGTTGAGCTGCTTGTTTGATGTAGTGGCAATAAAGTCGGCTCGCACATAATTATCCTGTGCCTTCTTGATTTTTGTTATTACCTCGCCTGTTTCCTTGTCCTCTTCCTGTACCTCGATGGTTGTAGATGACTTCTTGCCGAATGGAGGATTTGTTATTACATATTCACAAAGGTCATCATCTCCAGGAGCAGATGCTAAAGAATCAGCACACTTGATAGGTGGTGTTCCACCAAATTCTCCAATACCATGTAGCAGAAGGTTCATCAGACATAGACGATAAGTATTTGGTACTATTTCTGTCCCATAGAAAGTCTGTAGTTTCAAGTCACTTGTCTGCTGACCAGTCATTGAGGTGTATTTGTTCTGTAAGAAGTCCTTTGCTGCTAACAAGAAGCCGCCAGACCCACAACAAGGATCAACTATCTTCTTTCCAAGTTCAGGGTTGACACACTTCACAATGGTCTTAATAAGAGCACGAGGTGTAAAATACTGACCTGCACCAGACTTGGTGTCTTGGGCTATACGTTCCAACAAACTTTCATAGATGTCGCCTTTTACATCTTCGCTTAACGAGTTCCATTGCGTACCGTCAATCATCTGGATAACCTTACGTAGATGTTCAGGTGTCTGTATTTTATTCTGTGCTCCACGGTAAATCTCGCCTATCATGCCCGTTTTCTTGGAAAGCATGGAGAGAATCTTGCCATAATGTTCCTTCAACTCCTCGCCAGACTTAGACATAAGCAGCGACCAGTCGCAATCAGACGGCAATTCAAGATTGCGCCAGTTGTTCCATCTCAACTCCTCTGGCATCTTCATGTCCTCGTCAACCATTTTGAGGAAGAGAAGGTATGTAATTTGCTCCAAATAGTCACTGTTTGATACGCCACCATCAAAGAGGATGCCAGCTATATTCCACACTTTATTACTTATTGTCGAATCTGCCATTATTATTACTTATGCTACTAATTTCTGATTTAACTCATTTATGATATCCTTCCACTGGCTGCCAAACAGTGAATAATACTTGGCTGTACCGCCCATTTTGTTGAACTCTCCACTCTTCAAGGCATCCACCTGAAAACTGGCATTGATGGCAATGTAGTCACGAATCATTTCCAGCCACTTCATCTGTTCCTCTGAAAAAGGTTCCGTTCCTATGCCACGGACACCTCCTTTGTTGGCATTACGTTCAAAAATCCATTCTTTATAGCGTGTCCTCACCATGTCTGCAAATGGGTAAATCTCAGGAATCTGCCCCCATTCGTACTTGACAATCTGGATGATGTCAACCAATTCCTTCAACACCGTTTTTTTCTTAGTCAGTTCCGAATAAGCCGAGAAAATCATGCTTCCATTGAGCATGTTGTTATAACGCTGCATCTTGTCATATAGTTCATGGATCATAGCCTCCGTAATGTGCCTATTCCGATAATCCTGATGATAGATGATGTTGAGTGCTGTTATTTCATCCTTGTTAGTCTCAATAAACTCCTTCAAAGTTTCCCTAACCTTTGCTTTGGTTTCAGCCACGTCAGACTCGAAACCACTATAAGTCAGATGATCAAGAGCAGGGTCTATCGTTTGGTCGTTGGAATTGCGAACAGTCATCAGGTAGTCACGCACTTTTGGATTGTATATGGGTCTCGCTGCTTCAAGACAACGTTTCTTTATGATCTCCTTCCTGACCTCTTCCTTGTCGTTAGGCGAAAGGGTTGGATAATCGGGATATTCTGCCTTTATAGTCTCTTCTATCTTATCAACATCATGCACATTTTTTATATTCGTAGAAAGAACTCTGAGTGGTGTTCCACCTGAAATCTTCTTGAACTCTTCACGCTCTTTGTCGGTCAGTACCTTGTCGATGTGCTCAAGTCGGGTGCCAAGCGTACTGAAGGTTTCTTCGGATATATCTCCAGTCACTACAGCATTTAGCAGGGACATGAAAGAAACCGTAGGCTTAACGTCACCGCCACACTTTTTCCTTGCAGCACATTTGTCTGACTTGGTTACACCAACAGCATCAACAATCACATATCCAAGTTTGGGAGTGCTTGCTGACGGTGATGCCTGTTTCAGACTTTCCAAGTCCATCGTGCGTCTCGCCCTGCCTAACATTTGCTCATAGTAGTTCTCACTCCTGATGTCACGCATGAACATAAGAATCTCAATGGCCTTGACATCGGTTCCCGTTGCTATCTTATTCACTGTAACGGCCACACGGGGATAAAACTCATTGCGGAAAGCATAGAGTAGTGAGGTTTCGTTTTCCTCAGATTTAAATGTAATTTTCTTGCAGAAGTCGTTTCCCTCATTAAATACTTCTTTCACCAACGCCACAATGTCATCTGCATGACTATCGTTCTTGGCAAAGATAAGCGTCTTGGGCAGTTCTTTTCTATCTTTGTAGTATTCCCATTTCTTCCAATTATCTTTGAAAGTCTGAAGTATTACCCTGATTTGTGACTTGTTGACTACAGAGTTGTCAAGGTCTCTTCCGTCATATACTATTTCTTCATCAGTCGATTCCCAACGCTGCTTTCTAGTGCGTTTATCACGAATTTCTATCTGCTGATTGATTTTGGCTACTACGCCGCCTCGTATTGTCTTTTCAGTTTCAATACTAAAAGTGCCTAATGCTCCCACATTTACACCATCTGAGACAGCTTCTTCGTGGGTGTACTCACTCACTACATTCTCATCAAAGAAAGCGTATGTATGCTGGTTGGGAGTTGCTGTTAGTCCAATAAGGAATGCATCAAAGTATTCCAAAACTTGCCGCCACTGGTTATAGATAGATCGATGACATTCGTCTATGATGATGAAGTCGAAGAACTCAGGAGGGTACTCAGCGTTATATTTCACCTCACGCTCAACACCCGTTGTTGTACCAGGTTCGTCATCCACATCGTCAGGCATTGTAGAGAGATTACCTGTTAGCATGGAATAGACACGCTGAATCGTGCTAATACAAATCTGAGTACTTCGTGGAATGTTTGAGGTCTGAATACGCTGAATGTTATACAATGAATTCAATTTCTCTGTACTATCGTAAGGCTGATAGTTCTTGTATTCCGTCTCTGCTTGCATTCCCAAGTTCTTGGTATCAACCAAAAACAGGATTCGCTTTGCTTTGGCGAACTTCAACAAACGATAAGTGTTGGTAATTGCCGTATATGTCTTTCCGGCACCAGTAGCCATTTGTACCAAAGAGCGAGGCTTGTTGTCGCCAAAGGATTTCTCCAAATTAAGAATAGCCTTTATCTGGCATTCACGAAATCCTTCTTTAGGCAGTTCCGGGAATTCCTGCAAACGGCCACGCAGGGTTTTCTTGCCATTAAATTTATAATCCTTTATCCAGTATTGTAATTGCTCTGGTTTATGAAAAGAGAATATTCTTCTCACCCTTGGCTTTGGGTCAAATAAATCGGTGAAATGCGTCAATATGCTAGTAGCCTCATAGACAAAGCGCATATCTTTCTTGGAATAATTGGCCCATTTCAATCCAGAATTGACATATCGTTCATTTTGCTCATGCGCCGCAGTCACAAGGTGAACACCTTCTTCGTCGGGTTTGGCCTCAATCACACCCACAGGAGTACCATCTATGAAAAGAGCATAGTCAACCTCATCTTGGTCTACCGTCTGGTATTCACGGACAGCCACCCCAAGAGACGCAATTGGGTTTAATTCCCGAAGGTCTTGGATAACCCATCCAGCTTCTTCAAGCTTTCTATCTATTATCTGTCTTGCCTTTTCTTCTGGTCCCATAATGTCAGCATTTAGATGTTACACATAACCTTGGGAAGATACTTCCGATAAGTATATATTATCCCAAGTTACTGCAAAGGTAGCAAATTTCTCTTATTCCTTATTATATTAAACCCGTTTTTAAGTCTATTTTAACCATAAACAAACGATATTTCTATTAAAATCACCTTTTTCTTCCAAATTATATGTATCTTTGCAGAGTATTTATTATCTGGATACAATGAGTAAGTTCGGAAAAGGAGATAAGGTGAAGAATGTCATTACAGATGAGATAGGGTATATCATCGAGATATATCCTCCCCGTCGAGGAAGACAGCTATATAAGGTTAAGTATGATGATAGAGAAGCGGATGAAAATAGTGAAGATCTGCATCCAAACGTTGACCTTACTGACCCATTTGAGCGGGTCAAGGAGAATTACTATGACCATTACTCCGAATATCTGAAGGGAAATACGGCCTTTAAGATACAAAGTTCAAACAATAGCACTATATCTTCGCTTAAGGCTTCACGCACTCTTTTCCGTCCTTACCAGTTCAAGCCTCTCCTAAAATACTTAAACTCTGACAACAAACGACTGCTCATAGCCGATGAAGTCGGTTTGGGTAAAACCATTGAAGCAGGACATATTATGTTGGAACTTAAAGCAAGAGGAGAGTTTCATAATGCCCTTGTCATCTGTCCAATGGCACTACGGTCTAAATGGGCTACTGAGCTAAACGAGAAATTTGGCTTAGACTTTATTGAGATTGAGAAAAAAGAAACACTGATACATGAGTTCCAGCACCATAATGGCGGTGTGCTGGCCGTTATCAACTATGACAAAATAAGAGAAACGAGTGAAATACTGAAGTTGATAGAAGATAAAAATATCAAGTTCAGCCTGATAGTCTGTGATGAGTCACATAAATTGCGCAACAACACGACAATGATTTATCATGGTGCAGAGCGACTACTTCAAGTTTCCAACAGTGTAGTATTTATGTCGGCAACGCCTATTATGATTGACGAGTTTAATCTGTACAACCAACTTCACCTTTTGGATGCAGATTTATATGACAACCCTGAGGTATTCCGAAATAACGTACAACTGAACCGTCCCTTTGTTAGAGCATTAAGTCAGTTGAATAGCGGGGCAAACTTGATGGGTATTGCTGAAGAGCTAGCTTCATCGGAAGTTATAACCTACAACACCATTAACGATGTTGAGACCACCCAAAAATTTTTAGTAAAGGACTACTTCCGCGACTATCCGATATACCAAGACATTATTCGTTTGATGACGAAAGGCGATGACACACCTGCAGTAAGGGCACAACTACAGTTCAACTTGTCAGAGATGAGTCCAATGAACACTATCTTTTCCAGGACTCGTAAGCGCGAAGTCACTCAGGACTGGTCACAGGCAGAACGCAACCCATATACACACAGGGTGAGCCTTTGGGCTGATGAGCGCGATGCATACGAACAGGCGATTGAAGACTATATCGATGAGCATAGTGTGATTGATGAGTATGGTCGTGAACGGACTGGCAGCATGGGGCTGGTTACGGTAAAACGCCAACTTGCAAGCAGCGTTTGGGGGTACCTCAACGACAACGACGACTTGGATCGAGGTATTGACTACTATAGCGACCACAAAGATGCAAAGTTTGATCAGTTACTTTCCATATTAGATACGGTCTTTGCGCACGGCAACAAGAAGATTATTATATTTGCCATCTTCAAGAAGACCCTAAAGTACCTGAATATCAGACTGAGGAATGCAGGATATAAGTGCGTGATGATATACGGTGACCCCAATATTGACAAAACAGAAGTGCTCAGGAATTTCCAGTTTGACGATACAGTGAAGGTGTTGCTTTCTTCTGAGGTGGGTAGTGAAGGTCTTGACATGCAGTTCTGCAATACATTGGTCAATTATGACCTTCCTTGGAACCCCATGGTAGTTGAACAGCGCATAGGACGTATAGATCGCTTTGGTCAGGAGTCGCCTAAGGTAAATATCAATACTATTGTGGTTGAGGAGTCTATTTTGGAGGATATTTACGAAAGATTGCTGAACCGTATCGGTATCTTCCGCGAGTCTATTGGCGACCTTGAAGCCATATTGGAATCAACAATGAAGACAGATGATGGCAAAACTATTACCATTCAGGATGCCTTGAAGAATATGGAGCGTGACTTCTATTCCGAAAAACTGAAACCTGAAGAGGTGGAGAAGAAACGAATGGAAATTGAACGGGCCATCGAAAATGAGAAACTGAATCTAAAAAAGATTGAGGAAGGACTAACTAATGCGTTGACAAACGACTCGTACTTCAGAGACGAAATCAACAAAATAGTAAACAACAATGCATATGTTACTAGCCATGAACTATATCAGTTCGTGCTTCAGATAATTAAAGAGCATTTAACAACTTGCGAGCTTGTTCCTTCAGAATCCCCAGAAGTCTATATCCTTCGTATTCCCAAGAGTGACCCCAAAGTAGTAAAAAGCTTCCTGGAGCAATACCAGCCAATAGACCCAGATAGCAAGAAACTGTTCCGTAGATATATCACAGATATTGAAGACCAATTGGAACTTCGCATGACATTTGATCAGGAGAAAGCATTTAAAGAAAAAAGCCTTGCCTATATCAATATCTATCATCCTATCATCAGAGCTGGAGTGAATTTTTTTGAGTCGAAACGTGACAAGGCACAATGTACTTTCTTCTTCCAACTGAAATCAGACCATTTACCTTCTGAGATTGGCAAAGGCTTATATATGTTGGCCATCTATAAGATTTCGGTTTCAAGAACACAGTTTGAGAAACAGGTGGTAACAGATTCTCTTTATCCAATACTCTTTGATGTGGTCAACGAGCGGCTTGTGGATGACCAGAGCCTTGCAGAGAGATTTATGGGACGTGCTCAGGTCGATGGTCAGTATGCACCACTTGACGAATCAAACAAACTGGATGAAGAGCTAATAGCAGATTTGCGCTATGATTTTAATGATTGTGTAAGCGCATACGTATGGGAGCATCGAAAGGAAATGCAAACACGTATCGATAACAGCAAAAAACTGCGTTACCAGCAGACCATACAGTATTATGATGCACGTCAAAAAAGTCTAGAGAGGAATATTGCAAATCAAGAGATTATTCGTGAGTATGCTCTATCTTCTGGAAACGATGATGACCTAAGACGTGCAGAGAATGTATTGCGACTGCAACGTGCCAACCTTCGTGACCTGATGGAGAGACGTGAATCAGATTTAGAGCGTATAAATCGTAACGTTCATCTGAGAGTAACACCTGAGATTAAATCGTTGAACCTTGTAAAAGTTGTATAGATCTATGGATAGAATCAAAATAGGCCTCGATTTTGGTACACATCAATCAAAGATATGCGTACAACGTATTCCTGACGAGGGACATGGTGAACCCTGTTATGAATTTTTCCAGTTCACCGACCTCCAAGGCAACATGCATTTTTTTCTGCCCTCAGTTATACAGATTAACGAGGACAACACTCTATCATATGGGTATGTTGACAGCAAAAGGATGAAGATGGAGCAAGAGGAACCTGTTAGACAGAATGTAGAATTGGAAGAAGAGTATAACGTGGCAGATATGGCAGAAAAGTTGTATGACAAGTATGCTACCGCAGACAACACACCTGAAGATATGCATGTCTTAGGCGACATGCTACAGGTACGTCTAAAAAAGATTAAGTCAAGAAATACGAAGAAGCTACAGGATGCAGATAACCTTTATGATGCCCAACTCAGAGACCATAAAAGTGCAAAGAACATCTTCCGCTATTTTAAGCAGGCCACCTTTATTGGTGGAGAATGGAATCGACTGACATCGATAAGTAATCGGACTCTTTGTGTTTGGTATTTGGCATACGTTATATTCTTGTTAGAAGAAAAATATGGGACGAACTTTTCCATTAATATGGGTATTCCAGCAGATGAGTCCACTTATGAAGTTAAGAAGCGGTTAGCTGTAGAAATTCTAGCAGCATCCTATTATCTTGTTGAGGACGTATACAAGAACGATCTCCGTCAATTCCTTAGCGAGAAATATGATGTCCTTTTGAGTAAAACAGTTAATCGAGGCTTCACCAAGGAACTGAAGGAAGAATATTGGATTAACATTTTCCCAGAAGCGTATGCTAGCCTGACAGCATTGACATCAAGAGGTAAGCTGCCAACGGGCATGAGCCTCACTGCAGATATTGGTGGCGGTACCACAGACATATCGTTCTTTACCATAGAAAACGGTTTGCCAATGATATATAAGTTCTGGTCTATACCAAGAGGACTTAATTATGTAGCAGAAAAATCTGGATTCGATTACGCAGACGGAGATTTCACAAAAAGAGTTCAGCAAGATGTCATAGAAATGTTCAATCGGAAGAAACACGAGTATGTATACAACTTAGTCAAAGACTTGCAGAGGAAAATACAGAATGAAACCAGCATTCCAGTACAGAACCTGCGAGATGCCCTTAAAGACAGAATCCTCGTCTATTCCGGAGGCGGAAGCACATACCGTTTTCTGACAAAACCGATTGATACGTTTACGGATGTACGTATAATAGACGCTTCGATTTGGAACGAAGAGAACATCAAAGACAAAGACGAAGTTTCCAAATTGTCTGTTTTACTGACCACAGCATACGGCTTGTCTGTTAGTGTAAGCGACGACGAAGTGAAACTGAAAAGCTATTCATCCCTATTTGCCCATCTTCCCCCCAAATATGAGAAGGATATTCAAGAAATAACTAAAGACCAATGCTGATATGAAAGAGACCTCACTCATTACATATATCAAGAAGAATGTAGAAGACGAATATGCGATGAACGTCTTCTATTATACCATCAAGAAATCCTTTGTAGAAAGGAATTTTTCTCTTCATGGTTTTTCTTTCTTTTTTATTGATGGCCGATTCCTGGGTGAAGCCATCAAGGTATCATCGAATGCCAACTACAGGACTCCACTACATGCACTTGGATGTCTATTGTCAGTACGATTGCTGATGAAAAACCACAAGTATATCAAGCTTTGTGATGATGACAGTCTTATTGTGGTGTCAAAACCCAGAGAGACATTCCAATGGGTAAATATCATGTCCCTTATCCTTGACAATTGGGATGACGATGAAGTGAAACTGCTTTATCAGATGATAGAGAACTATTATTATGACGAAGAGTTCTCTGAGGAAGAAAAGGAAGAGTTTAAAAAGTCCGTTGTTGCTCCAGAATTCAAGAACGAAAGAGCATATTATCAAGGTATTGCACAAAAAACGACAGGTATCTCCGATAATGTTATTGGCAATAATGCTTTTGTCGAAGCAAAAATAGACAAGTACATAATTCCAACAGATATTGCCTTTGTAGGGAATACCGCTTTTGCATATTGTGAACAGTTAAGGACACTCATCTTTGAGGGGAAAGTGATGTTTGGGACATTCCCCATCATAGAATGTAATAGCCTCGAACGGATTATTGTTCCTACGGAATTGTTGTCATATTACAAAGAGAACTTGTCGTACTACAAAGAAATTATTAGTGACAATGAAGATTCCAAGCCAGTTCAAATGGAAGAGAAAATAGAAGCTCCCATATTAGCAAAGGTAGAAAAGAGAGAATCTATAGACACCAATATGATTCAAACTGTGTTTGACAAAAAAGCTTCATCTTACAAATACTTTTGGCTAATGGCCATTCTTTCCTTAGCTAAAGAAAAAGAAATTCTTTCACTTTCATTTCAGGACATCACAATAAGGATGGCAGCTATGGCATGGCCCATAGTTTATGAAGATGAAATAGACCTTGGAAGCCGAGATATGATGAAGAATTATTTAGATGAGGTGGTTAAGAAAACTACACTAATAAAGGCTGCATCCAGTAATGTCGTTGACAAATACCTTTCCCAACATTATACGTCGCAAGGAGTCAATAAGATTCTTTCTCCTCTAATGAAAAACGTGCCATACAGATTCCTCTCACCTTGGATTAAATATACAACTGACGAAGAAGTTATAGAAAAGTCCAATGCCAAGAATTATAATGGAATATACTCACTGCACTCTGACCACATCGTTATTGATGAGGAGTGGTGGAAATATCTCAAAGAGCATTACTTGGAAATATGTGACTTTACAATGCGTTCATTCATTTCGTATGCGAAACAGTTTAATAACGACTTGAAATTGCTGAAACTAATGACCACAGGATGGAGCTTAATAAAGCGATAATTATTCGGAGGAAAGTTCTGAGGTTCGGAGAATGCGGATGTTACTGACATGTTACAGAGGATGTCACAGAAAAATTTCACTGAGAGTGGCACTGAGGATTCAACGGCAGAAAAAAGGTGTGACAAAATTCTGCGTTTGATGAAGTTGGATAAGGAAATCACATATGACAACCCTATTAACACTCCTCATGTCTCTCGAAGGATTATTGCACGCGACATCGACCTACTTCGCTCTCATAATCAAGCAAATGAGAGAAGGTAGCGATTATGATGGAAGGTGGATTGTGATATGATTTACCCATTGACTAAACAAAATCTGTGTGTTGTGCTACTGAAAAGAAGTCTTTCAGTATTAGTACAACACACTATACCCCCCAAGATATCTTCTAGTTATTATCCTACTCAAGTCTATCGGTTATGAATATATAATATTCTCACCTTCTCTATCCAGTTTTGGAGCATTCTTTAACGCAAAAAATAGTGCTTGTAATAGTTTCTTGTAACATTCATAAGATTTATAGTTCATAGCACGAGATAGATATATTTCAGGCATGCGTCCACTAAGATTATAAAGATCGGGCTGATTTCCCATCGACCTCCGTATAATGGTATATGCAAAAAATGAGCAAAAGACTCCTACACTGTGCAATGGATACAAGGTAAAATCTATCCGATATATGCGCATCAACAAGTTCAATATGTCTGAAGGATTCAAAACTTCGTAATGCCATACAGCAAGAACAATCCTCATCATATCATCAGGAATATCTTGGAATGAAGGATGAGTAGAATTCATTTCCTTCAGTAACCTTTCAAGTATTCCATCACTATTTATCTTCTGCCTACCCTCATTTATGTAATCAAGTAAAAGCAAGTCATCAACAAACAGTCCATTGCATTTCTGAGAAGCACGATATATGCTGAGGAACAATGTAGTAGACAATATAGTAGCAATACCGACACCTTTTTTCAGATTTTCAAACTTATAGCAATTGTTCAGAGACATTCTGCAAATGTACATAGCTTCATTCCATAACCCATTATTTAGTAAAATAGGAAGGGCTCCATTCATGAGAATCACAGAATCTTCTTTACGATTACCATACAACTTGTACATATCTACTGCATGTAAAGCCAACTTGACTGATAGATCATTATCTTTGATATAGTAATCAGCAAGTTGGAATACCATGCATGCAACTCCAAAATATCTAAGGGGTTCAAAGTCGTCAAGAAGATGTGGCACATCTTTTGTGAATAGGCTATAATCACATGCAACAAATCCAGTGTCTTCATTACCTTTTTTAGTTGCCTCCCAGGTTTCCGCAACCAAAGCATTAAACCTCAACAATATATTCTTTACATAAAAGACATCTTCTTTCCGATTTCTCCAAAGATAATCAGCAACAGGAATCATCATTCTCACAGAATCTTTCCTATTGCCAGCCTTCCAATATGCAAAAGCAATAGTACCCCATATAAACATTTTTTCATGTTCATCCAAACATTCACCAAAATAGGGATTTGCGACAAAAGACATCAAAACTTTTACTGCCTCTTCTGGATCCGTGCGACCAACAATTGCCGCTTTTTCCACAATTGCCCAAAGTGAAGTTCTTCTTAGAACGCGGAGATCATATATACTTGTACTTTTGTTAATTGCTTCAAGTGCATCATCAAAACGATCAAAATTCATATATGCAGAAGCTAGAGCAAAATTTAATTGGAGTTTACCAATATCATCGTTTTGATATTTTACAGACTCAACATAAGTATGCTCTACTCCTGCTATATCCTTTATTGCAGAATAATGATCTATTAGACATTCGTATGCTGTTGTTATCAGTGGGAGAAATACGTTACCAAATTGCTCTGCCTCTTTAATAATTGTATATAATATATCCACATGTTGTTCTTTTGGGCTCTTGTCACGAATATTCAAAACTGCGAAACCACAACCTTCGTTAAACAAATCCCAAGGTGAAAGACCTTTTTCAATGAATTTCTTCATCCATAAGACAAGTTCTTTGACTGTTGTAACCGAGTTCAACGAAATGGTCATAAACGAACAAATATCTATCTTCTTGTCAAGAATCGTTGAAATATTATCATATTTCGAATATGGTAATAATCGCATTGACTCAGATACATTACCAATAAGCAGATTTGACATTAGTAGCAAATCATAACCAACAGCTTTTAATTCTGCATTGTCAGAATAGTTATTTAACAACGTCTCTAAATCCGAAGCTACCATTGAAATATGAGGATCCTTTTGAGATACCATAATAGTTAATTGACATATTCGGATTTCTATCTGAATAGCCATATTCATACCAACAGGAAACGGAACACCTACCCACATCAACTTCAAGGTATCAAGACCTGGCGCATCAAGTAGTTTTTGGTCACGTAGTTGGACGAGTGCAGAACAATAGAAGTTTGCAGCTTCCTCATATTCTTCTGCTTGAGATAGAAGGAAGATAATATTAAGCACATCATTGGGATATAAAATCTTTTTTTCTAAGATATGGTGTGCAAAAGCCTTACTACAATCTTTATACTCATTTCTAGACAAATCTGGAGTCAAGGATTTCTTAATTAATGGTGAAAGACTGTAACCGGCATCATTCTTAACAATCCAATTGCTACAAAGATTATTGAGAACAAGTGATGCATTAGAAATCTCTGGCTTTACATCTGCCATTGTCCTACAGTCTTCCTCTGTGAAACTACCTGATATAATAAGTAATCTATTTAGTAGTCTTAAATCACTTCTGTCTACACTTTGAGCAACTAAATTCCTTACCACAACCTCTACAGAAGTACCTTTAGGGCAGCTAAACAACTTTCTTATACCATCATCAGTAAGTTCCCATCCGCTAGATTCCAAGATAGAGAGTGCTATTTGTACCAACCATGGATGGCCATATGTAATTCCAAGGATTAATGAAGAAAGATGCTGTTTATCGATTGGTATAATTTCCTTAATTTCTGATTCCAGTAAAAGTCGTAATTCCATTTCTGGGATAACTATTGGCTTACGGAAAACAAAGTCAGAATACTTCTTTCTCGAAGTGATGATAATTTTGAAATTATCTTCAGCCTTTGATTCCACGGTGTGAATAAATGTTTCAAACAATCCACTATCACCAGGATCAACAGCATCAAGAATTAGCAAATACCTTTCGTTTCCCTTTATCTCGCTTATTATACAATCAAGGTTATATAAGTTGCTATTATTGAACGGAATCCATAATTTGGTATATCCATCCATTCTTGCAGCTACTAAACATGAGAAAATCGTCTTTCCTTGCTTCACATTGCCATGAATCCATAAACAATTTCTCTCAAATAGCATAGACATGGCATTTTCAACCAAAGTTTCCCTATGAATGCACTTATCTGGTAGTCTTGTAAAAGAATCAACATCCGCCGATATTTGGATTTGGGGATAAGAACCATTAACCCTTACAACCTCCATCATTCTTTCTGAAAGTTTTTCAAGAGATACTTTTTGCTCTTTCAATGCTTTCAAGACATTACTATTGCATTCTAATACCTCTTTCTTTAGTGTTTCAAAATAATCATCAAGCTTATAATTAATAATATCTGTTTGGTATGAATTAATATACTCTAAACATTTACTATCACGAGAAATTTCATGAAGCCATGCAACAAGAAGTTCTTTGGTTTTAGGATTAATGCCTTTACGTTTATCCTTGATATATTGCTGTAAATATGAAAGCTGGTCCAACATGTTATCAGACATCAATTCACGAGTCTCCTGAGAAACATTCCATTTCCCAAGTGCTTTCTTATAACATTTCTCAAGATGCCTCATTACATCATCTTTATTTCCGAGCATTGGTAAATAGCCTGCCAAAAAAGAGATGGCAAAATTTACAATTATATCCAATGTAGTCATTGTTAGTGGCATATTATTAAGCGTTTACCATAAAAAAAACTATCACAAGAAATCACTCTCTCTTTCCCTCCATCTTATCTATAAAAGTTTTATAAATAAGTGGATAGGCTTCACTCGCATTGAATGTTATGCCTGGGCGCAGAAGAGATTGCATATCATTGGTAAACTCTGGATCTGCCATCTTCTCTTGCATGTTATTGACAAACTGCTTGTAAGACGGGGCCTTGTCAACCACAAACTCCATATATTTCTTGTA
>JAEEGL012393063.1_pt1 | contig 29633 bp, 18 predicted proteins | sample 9134231 | NCBI WGS metagenome assembly JAEEGL01 (sample SAMN16246548, study PRJNA631951) | gut metagenome | biome: gut microbiome; feature: rumen; material: fiber-attached | host: Bos | place: Iran: Karaj | collected 2018-10
GAGGTCGGTTTACCCCATAAACCTTTAACAGCCGGGAAAGGTGGTTTAGGTCTGGGGGTTCCTCTGTTACCTTCAATAGAGGTGATAAGGGCAGTTTCTTCACCGCAGACAAATGCGCCTGCACCGAAGCGGATTTCCAAATCATAATCAAAACCGCTACCTAAAATGTTTTTACCTAAAAGACCTTTTTTGTAGCAGGCATCAATAGCTTTTTGCACACGTTCAATGGCTAAAGGATATTCGGCGCGGATATAGAAGAAACCGCGTGTTGCACCAATAGCAAAACCGGCAATAATCATACCTTCTACGACTGAGTGCGGGTTACCTTCCAATAAGGAGCGGTCCATATAAGCACCCGGGTCGCCTTCATCGCCGTTGCAAATCATATATTTAACTTTGCTTTGCGGTTTTCTTGTTAAATCCCATTTAAGCCAGGTAGGAAATCCTGCACCACCGCGACCGCGAAGACCGCTGGTTTTCATTTCATCAATAACAAATTGCGGGCCTTTTTCTAAAGCTGTTGCAAGGCCTTGATAACCGCCGTGGGCGATATATTCATTAATATCTTCGGGGTTAATTTTACCGCAGTCGGCAAGTAAGATGCGGTGTTGTTTTTGATAGAAAGGAATATCTTTTAAAGTTTTGCAATGTTTTTGATCGGTAGGGTTAACATATAAAAGGCGGTCAATAACTTCCCCCTTTAAAACTGTTTTTTCTACGATTTCTTCAACATCGGAAACTTTAACTTTTGTATAAAAAATATCGCCGACGCTTACCAAAGGTCCTTGAGCGCAGAAACCTTGGCAACCGCTTTTTGAAATATAGGTTGAATGTTCGCGGCAACCATCGGTAATTTCTACGGTATAAGGAAGCCCTCTCTTTTTATATTCTTTTTGGAAGGCCTCATAAACCTGTTGAGAACCGCCTGCAATACAACCGGTTCCGCCGCATACGACGATGCGATTATCAATATTGGCATATTGTTTTTTGAAATTTTCTTTTATATCGTTAATCAATTTTGCCATAAAAGTTATTCTCCCTTAGTTGCCTCATCTAAAATGGTTTTAATATCACCGGCTTTAAGTTGGCCGTGAATTTTGCCATTTACGGAAATTACCGGCGCAAGCCCGCAACAACCGATACATCTTAAACCCATAACGGAAAATTTGCCGTCTTCGGAAGTTTGCCCGTCTTTTAAGCCGGTATATTTTTCAATTGCTTTTAAAAGCTCGGGGGCGCCTTTAAGATAACAAGCCGTTCCGATACAAACATTTATTTGATATTTTGCCGGTTTTGTTAACTTAAAGAAACTATAGAAGGTTAAAACCTCATAGATCTTGGCTAAGGCAATACCTGTTTGTTTAGATATTTCCATAGCAGCCCAGCGTGGCACATAGCCAAGCCTGCTTTGCACAGAATGCAGCATCATAACAAGACTGCCTTCTACTTTTTTCCATTTTTTAATAATATCGCTGATGTCTTCACGCGTATTTGTTTCTTGAGACATTAAAATGCCCTCCATTTATTTTTTATAAAATAAAAATTTTTATTTTAACTGCTGCTCTATAGCAACAGGAAAAGGTAACTGCCCGATAGCAGTATCAAAATAAATATTACCAACGACTTTATATTTAATTGACATACTATTTGTGGCAACTAAACCGGCAATATTTTTACCGATTTTTTCAAAAGGAACAACAACTTGTGCTTTGCCAACGGCACTAGACATTGGCTCCACTTGCATTGCACCAAAAGCAATATCGGCTACGTCGTTGTCGTTTAAATATAATTTACCTTTAAAACGATTAACTTTTGCAGGTGAGGTCTTGCTATTATTTGTTATTAAAACCCCCACAGATAAAGTTAAATTAGTTAAACTTACATCTTCGGTAGCTACCCCTGCAAGAGAATATTTGCAATTAACCATTTGTTCTTGTATGTTTTTAACGGAAGCACAAGAGCAAGTAAAAACTGCAGATAAAAGTAAAAATAAAAAAAGTTTAAATTTCTTCATATATATATATTATAATATATTTATATCGTTTTTGGAGGGTGTATGGAAAATTTTAAAGAAGAATTATTAAATTCCTTAACAAAATATGTTCAAATTGAATCCGGTAGCGAGTTTGACAAAGATACTTGCCCAAGCACTCCCGGGCAACTTGAACTTGCAAAAACTTTAGAAAAAGATTTAAGAAATATCGGTATTACAGATGTTTCTATTGATAATAATGGTTATTTATTTGCAACTATTCCTGCAAATACAGATAAAAAAGTGCCGGTTATCGGTTTTTTAGCCCATATGGATACTTACCCAGGTTTTACAATCGGGCGCAAAGTTATACCGCAATTACACAAAAATTATCAGGGTGGAGATATCGTTGTAAGTAAAAAACATAATGTTATTATTAGCCCCAAGAATTGCCCTACTTTAAAAAGTGTAATAGGGCATGATATTATCACTTCAAGCGGAGATACTTTGCTTGGCACTGATGATAAAGGCGGTATAGTTATAATTATGGCAATGGCAAAATATCTTATGGAACATCCTGAAGTTAAGCATGGCAAAATAAGAATTGCCTTTACTCCTGATGAAGAAATCGGCAAAGGTTCAGACCATTTTGATGTTAAGGCCTTTGGGGCAGATTTTGCTTATACTCTTGACGGACAATGTGGCGAAGGTATTGTTTATGAAAACTTTAATGCTGCAGGCATAACAATTGATATTACAGGTGTTTTGGCTCATACCGGTTATGCAAAAGGTGTTATGCAAAACCCTGTTAGAATTGCAAGCGATATTGTTGCTGCCTGGCCAGAAAAAATGCTACCTGAAACAACAGAAGGTTATGAAGGTTTTGTCTGCTTTAATGATTTAAAAGCTGATTTTGAAAAAGCAACTTTAAAAGCTGCTGTTCGTGATTTTACCAAGAAAGGTCTTGAGGAAAAAATAAATCTTGTTAAGGATATTGTGGCTAAAGTGCAAAAGAAATATCCTACGGCAATTTTAAAAGTTTCCGTAAAAGAACAATATGAAAATATGGCCGAAATTATTGAAAAAAATCCAAAGGTTGTTGACCTTGCAAGAAAGGCCTTTGAGAAAAACGGCCTTGCCCCCTCCGGTCAACCTATCCGTGGTGGCACAGACGGAGCAAGACTTTCTTTTATGGGCCTTGCTACACCTAATATTGATGCCGGTTATAGCACTCCCCATGGTCCGTTTGAGTGGGCAAGTTTAGACTTAATGAATAAAATTGTCCATGCTTTAATTACAATAGTGCAAGATAATCTTAATTAAAATCTTGTAAATAACTAATAAAAAATCCCGCTTGTTTAGTTTAACAAGCGGGATTTTTAATTCTATATCTTTTTATTTTTTAGTATTGGCTGACGCCGCCGGAAGCGGAGCAACCATTACGTTGTTTGATTCGGAAGTTGTAGCTTCAACAGTATAAGTAACAGTATTATAGTTGAAACGATAGTTAACTTGAGAGAAACCTTCCGGATTTGCAGGAGAAGTTACCGTTACAGAATAATACGTTAAGTCTGTAGGTAATTGTGAAGCTTCCCATTTAAGAGTATCATAAACATTAGGATGTAATAACTTAATTTTTTCTTCCAAAGTTCTACCATCTATAAGTTTATAATTCTTAACTTCAGAAATAATCTTATTGATACGCAGGGTTTCTGCATCTTTAAGATCTTTCAAAGCAAGTTCTTCCGGTGTTAATTTATTATTAGAATCATTCTTTTTTGAAGATTTCTTAAACACTTTTGAAATTACCACATGGATAGGACTGAAGTCTTTTGGCATAATACCGAATTGAGCAATTAAACCAAAGAACCCTATAACCAATAATATTAAAATAAGGAATAAAGATAAGGTTAAAGCAATATTCATTCTGTCATTTTTCTTTTCAATCCTAATCATATTCTCTTCTGCAGCTTCAATATTTCTAATTTGTGTTTTAGAGAAAGGATCAAGCTGTTCGCCATCTACCATAGGAACCGTTTTAATTGCAGCCGGTTTCACACGGCGAACATTCTGAACCTGATGCTGACCTTGTGTTGATTTAATATCCAAGATTTCATCTTTAGAATCTTTTTGATTATTTATAGGTTCATTTTCTTCTTTTTCTTTTGTTTCTTCCGGCGGTATATAATCGGAAATAAAGGCCGTCGGTTGATCCAAAAATACGGTTTCAATATCAGAAGAGAAAGTTGTTAAGAAATTATCTTTTTCAAGAGCTTCTTCAGGTTTTGGTTTAGCTTCTTCTTGTTTAACAGGTTCTTCTTTTACTTCCTCCTTTACTTCTTCTACAATAATATCAGGATGTAATTCCGTAGGAATAAAGCCCTCGTCTTTTTGTTCTTCTTTAACTACCGGCTTAACTTCAGCTTCTTGCGGCAAAGGGAATTTACCTGTTAATTCTTCTAAAGTTGTTGGAACATCTTCTACAGATTTTATTTCTTGTGAAGGGGCTAAAATATCATTAGACTCCTGCATAATTTGTTCCATTTTACGCTCTTGTGGAAATTCTGAAACCAAAGCAGGGGCCGTCTTAAAAGCTTCTTCAAGTTCTTCTTCTTCCGCTTGAGCAACTTTTATATCTTCTTCTTTATCGGCAGCAAGTTCTTTTAAAACTTCTTGTTCTTTTGTAGAAGGCGCTTCTTTTGTCAGAACATCTTTGTCATTATTATTTAAGTCTTCTACTATAAAATCATCTTCTTCTAAAGAAATTTCTTCTTCAGGAACAAACTCATCTTCGCTAAGCGGTTTTTGTTCTTCTTGAGGTTTTTGTTCTTCCGGCTTAGTTTCCGTAGGAACAGCTTTTTCCTTTTCTTCTGAAACATTTTGTTTATTAGAAGATTCTTCTTCGGAATCTTGTGAAACATCAACTGCAAATAAATGGTTTATACCTGTTTTACTTGCTCCCATTAAAGTTAATTCCGTATTAGCAATATCTTTTTGTTTTTCAGTAGAAAGTTCTTTTTTATCCTCTTCTTTTTTATCTTCTTCTTTTTTTACTTCTTCTTCCTTTTTATCTTTTAAACCGGAAACTAATTTATCTATATCCTCTTCTTCTTCCGGATCAGAAAGATCAATATTTCTATTATGAGCGATATCTATTGCTTGAAAATTTTTATCTTTAGATTTATTACTATTTGTGGGAGTTATTAATTTTTTTATTGCTGTTTTTAAGATATCGTCTTCACTTTCAGTTTCCAATATATTATGATTATCAACATCAACTTCTTTTACATCATCTATTGAAACTAGTTCTGTTGGTTCTGTAGAAATATCTTCTTCAAGAGCGGCTTTTTCTTGCGGAAAAATAGCTTCTGTTTGGGTAAAATCGGTTTTTTCTTCTTTATTTTTAGAAGGCGTTGATTTTTTATATAAATTTATTTTACTATCTTCAGGAGAGCCAAAGATATTACCAGATAAAATTGTTGCTTGGGGCTGTTCTTTACTGGAAGAATCGCCATTATTAAATTTGTTTATATTTTGTTGCGTCGGCGGTGGCGGCGGAGCTGGTTGTTTGTAAGCAGCTATTAAAGTTTTTGCAGGCACCCACTCTTGTGTTTCCCCTTCGGCAGGTGTTTCTTTGCAAATTAGAGTATCTGCAGTAAACCCCTGTATTGAAGCAAGTTCCCCTTCTTCAAAAGGTTTTTCTAAAACCTTACCATTTATATAAACCCAATATCTCATAAAATATCCCTCTAAAAAATATCCCAACAATTTTTTCTTATACAAGAATAGTCTAGCAAATTATTACTAAAAAATCTTGTATTTTTAATTAAACTTATTTACTACTCGTAAAGCCGCTTCTTTATGAGAAGATGTCTGGGAATAAAAATCCCTATAGGAATTAATAATCTCAAAAGTGCTTATAGGATTTTTACTTAATTCCTTCAAAATATTTTCAACGCTTGTTTCAGGCGCTTCTTCTTGCAATAATTTTAAGGAAGTTTTTCCCCATTCTTCACTTATAGTTCCATTTAATTGTGAAATCAAAATAGTTAAAGCAAAGCAATATTTAGAATTATCTTTTTGCCAAAAATCATATTGGCTTAAAGTTGTATGAAAAAAGCTTAAAACTTCTTCTTTGTTTTTTGTTCCCAAATAAGAATTTAAAGCTTCTTGTTCAAAAGCATTAGAAAACATATTTTTTCTTTTATCAAACAAGAAATTGGCTTGTGCGGAAGCTTCCTTAAAAGTTAACTTACCAAGTAAAACTTTTAAACCGATTTCGGCATTTTCTTTACAAGTTCCCCCTGCCAAACGGGAAGTAATTTTTTGCAAAATTAAAGATAAATCCTGGGCGGAAATTCTGCCATAAAATCTAAGCGTAAGTTCTCTGGCAAAAGGAGCAAAAAATTTATTTGCACAAAGCGCGCGTAAAAACAAAATTTTACCTTTATTAAAAGAGGCCTTATCTTCTGCATATTTTAAATTTTTTTCTGTTGCTTCAAGCATAACTTTTAAAGCAAGAGGTAAGTTTTCAACAGGAGAATGAACATAATCAAACCTCTTAAGCAAAGTTTGCAAAGTTATTAAAATTTCCTGCGGAGTTTTTACGGAGCCGTATTTAAGATATAAACTTTGTAAATCAGAAGATAAAATAGGCATATTTAAGACTACGGCAAGGTTTGTTATTTCAACAGCTTCTTTTGGTGTTATATTACCTTTTAAAGCATTAATACAAAGTTCACAGTTTAAAGTTTTATTATCATAAATAGTTTTTAATTCCGTAAAAAGTTTTGTCCATTTTGTTTTTAAACTAACGGAATTTTGATTAAAAAATAAATCTGATAAATCTAAAAAAGAGGATTTGTTTATAATTTTCTCTTCTAACAATTTAGTTAAAAAAGCTTTTTCTTCCGGTAAAGTTCTTAAAAAAGAACCTTCTTGCTTTTTTGCATGATCTAGCAAAATATCTATTATTTTTGACATTGCGGGAGATTCTTTTTTAAATTCAAAATCAGGATTAATTTTATCGCAAGCATCTAAAAATAAAGTTTTTGAAAAAAGAGAAGCATAAGTCTTCAAAAGTAAGCCGGCATAAAAATCATCAAGAAAAAGAGTTTGGCAAATTTCAGCCAAAGCTCTGCGGGATTTTAAAACTTTTATTTTATATTTTGCCGCTTCAATTGAAGTAAAACCTAGCAATACATCTGCCAAAATATTATCAGCCTGAAAACTTTCATCCAAAGAAAGTTTTTTCTTTAAAGAGGCAATATCTTCTTTAATTTGGTTTATATTATTTTTTGTTAAAGCAAGCCACCTTATAGCAGTTGGGGTTGCTTTAGGTAATAAAAGGGATAGGTTTCTTTCTTTATTTTGTTCCATACCACAAGTTTAGCAAAATTTTTTAATAAAATTAATATCTTTTTCAAGTTGCTTATTAAATTCTATATCTTTTATATAAATTTGATTTGCTTTAATATTTTCTATGCAACAAATCAAAGCCGCTTTTAAAAGTTCTTTTGCGCAATTTGTATCAGAGATAATTGCTTTTGAAATTTTATTTTCTACTTCGCGGGCAATCTCTATAACTTTTATAATATCTTTAGCACAATTACCTGGCACAAGGGCGGCTTCTTTTAATGCCTGTTGCAAAGTAGCGGTGCGGGTTTCATCTGTTTTTGGCAATTTTACGGCTTTTGAAACTTTTTCATAAGCCATAGCATCTTGCTTAGCGAAAGCTAAAAGTTTTTCTTTTAAAGCAGAAGATTTATCTAAATATTCTTTTAAAATATTTTTTGTATCTTCTGATGTTTTAGGATTTTTTAAAGTAATTGAAATTGACATAATTAAAAGCGCGCACCCCGTTGCCGCACAAACAGCACCGGCTGCACCGCCGCCCGGTGTTGGCTTATCAGAGGCAAGAGCATTAATAAAATCTTGCGCGTTTTTATGCCAAATTTCATTTACCATAAGGTTCCGCTCTCCAAATCTTCATATTTTTTAATTCTAAATTTTTTAAGACTTTCTTCATCAATCCCTGTTCTGCTGAAAAACACATGTTCTATGGCACTTGCAGGCATAATATAAGAACCTTTTTTAACTCCTTTAGGATCAGCAGTTAAGCCAAGCCACATAGACCAAAGTTTTATATCAGTAAAATCTTTTGCTTCAAGTTCGGCCGCAGCACGCAAAAGTTTATCTTTTGGCGCAAGGGAAGCTTCCAAAACAACGGCGCTGTGGTATCCGTTTTCTTTTGCAGCCATAACATCATGCTGAGTGTCCCCGATAATAAAAACTTCTTCCGGCTTAAAATTGTATTTATACTTTTTAGAAGCATTTTTAACACCTTTAGCAAGCATCTCAGCGCGGTTAGTAGCGCACCAGCCAAAAGCCCCTGTTGTAAAATATTTATTTAATTTTGCGGGTTCAAGTTTAATTCTGGCAGCTTCTTCGCTATTACCGGTGGCAAGACCTAAAACAATATCCTTATGTTTTGAAAGTTCTTTTAAGAAATTTTCAATACCGGTAATAAGTCTGTATTTTTTATTTTTAATTTGTTCTTTAATTTCACTAGGTAAAGCAGCAATATAAGCTTTTAATAAATCTTGCATAATTTTAGCTGTTGGTTTTTTATTAAAAGTATTTTGATACATATAGGCAAAATTATGCTTATCAGGCATACCAACGATATTTTGAATATCATACTTTGCCTTTTTGCCGTATTTTTCGTAAATAACTTTATCTAAAGTTTTTACACCGCTTGCCCCCGTATTTAAAAGGGTTCCGTCAATATCAAATAATACAAGTTTCATTTTATTTTTTACCTCTTATAACTCTTGTGAGTAAATATGCCCCGCTTAATGCAAGGACAAGCCCCGCAATTTTATAGGCGGAAATCTGATCCATACCCAAACTAACAGATATCAAAAAAGTGAAAACAGGATAAGAGAGCATAACTGCCGTTGCTTTTGAAAGGTCCATATTTCTAATGGCTCTATACCAAAACATATTTCCAAAAATATTAAAAATTGCCCCCATATATAATATTACTAATAAACTTTTTAAAGCGGGCTTAACAATAATAGGCAGGCCGATAAAGGTTAAAACAAAAGTAAGCGGAATTAAAAAAATTGCGCCGTAAAATGCTCTGCCGGCCGTAATAAACTCAGGTGATAATTCTTTTGGCATTTTTTTGGCAAAAATATGCCCAACCTGATAAAGCCACACACTTGATATAACAATAATATCGCCCTTCCATTGCGGAGTAAAGCGGTTTTGCATTAAAATAATTATTACACCGGTTATAAGCAAAACACTACCGATAATTTGTTTTTTGTTTGGTCTTTCGCCAAGAAATATCCAAGTTAAAATTAAAGAATATAAAAGTTCTGTTTGATTTAAAATGGAAGCATTTGAAGGCGTTGTATAAAGTAAAGCAATAAACATACAAAGGAAAGGCAAAGTTGTATTAAAAAAACCAATAGCCATCAAGTATTTTGCTTTTTGTGGACTGAAAACTTCTTTTAATTGATTTGTTTTTATAAGCCAAGGTAAACAAATAAGAAAGCAAAGTAAAGCCCCCAAGAATAATAAAATACCTGGGGAAACATAACCAACAGCCATTTTACCGCATATCGGGTAAAAAGCCGTAATAAATAAAGAAGCCCACAAGGCCTGCACAGGTGATAAATATTTTGTCATATTTATATTATAGCAATTATAAAGATAAAGCAGTTTTTATAATAAATTAATCAGGAACAGTATTTTCAAAAGCAAGAATAATTTCGGCCATTTCGGCAGAAGTTTTGGCTTTTAGAATGCGGTCTGTAACAACTTTATTTTGGGAAATTGCGGCAAGCTCCGCAAGTATTTTAAGTTGTGCTGCCGGCTCTTTAAAAGGTGTTAAAATTAAAAAAATTAAATTAACGGGGGCTTGGCCTTCATTAAACATAATACCTTTTTTACTAACCCCTATTGCCACCATTGCTTTTGAAAGACTTGCAATTCTTGCATGAGGGAAAGCCACCCCTTTTGTTAAAGCGCAAGACATTAACTTTTCACGTTGTTTAATAAAATTGCTTGCCTGTAATTTAGAAAATACGGGGTGTTCTTTATAAATAGAATCTAAAATTTCATCAAAGGCGGCAAGTTTTTCCGTAGATTTTAAATTAGGTATAGAAGCATTGGCAACCAAAAAATTACTTAAAAGGAAAACAGGTTGCTTTTCATATTCATCTCTAATTTCGCCAACGAGTTCTTCCAAAACATCTTCCAAAGAAACAAGCCCGCAAACTTGGTCTTTTGAATTGCGCACAAAAGCAAGATGGCGACGCGTTCTTTGGAACTCTCTTAAAGCACTTTCAACGGAAGTATTTTCATCAAGATTTAGAAGAGGATAAGTGTATTTTTCTTCAATAGGTTGTTCGCGTTTTGTTATAACTTCAAGCGACATTTCTTTTACCAAAACATATTCCGTTGCATCGTCAATAGTATTTTCATATAAAGGATATCTTGAATATTTGCGGGCATTGATAATAGCTAAATTTTCCTGCCAGGTATTGCCTTTTTTTAAAGCGGAAATTTTTGCTTTAGGGGTCATAATTTCTTTTAATTTAACTTGTTCAAAATCAAAAAGATTTTCAAACATCATAAGGCGTCTTAAAGAAAGTTTACCCCCTTCTTGAGAAGAAGAAAACATCATTCTTAATTCTTCCTGAGACATAGGTGTTTCTTTTGCGTGCGGATCAACCCCCATAAGAGATAAACTTTTATAAGCGACATAGACAAGAAATTTCCTAAACCAGCGTGTCATAACATAAAAATAATGTAAAGGAACAATCACAAAAGAAAGGGCTTTTTCAGGATATTTTATAGAGAGCAATTTTGGCACTTGTTCGCCAAAAACAACGTGTAAAGAAGTTATTATAAGGAAAGATAAGACAAAGGAAATCGTATATGAAATAGCCGTGTGTAAAAAGGGCATAAGCCACGGCAAAAGCCAGCTTAAAAGTTTGCCTACACTAGGTTCGCCCACCCAACCTAAAGCAAGACTTGTCATTGTAATAGCAATTTGTATAGAAGATAAATAATCGTCAATTTTTTCTTGAGCTTGAAGCATCAGTTTTTCTTTATAGCCGCCTTTTTTGGCAAGTTCTTGAAGGCGCGTTCTGCGGACTTTGACTAAAGCAAATTCCGCCAGCACAAAGAATCCGTTTAGTAAGATAATTATTAAAGCAATAAGTATATATATTAGGGTTTCTATCATAAATTTATTTTACCTAATTTTTAAGAGATTACAAAAAATATTTTGTTTTTTTAAAAATATTTGGTATAATTTTTATGTAGTTTTTTGACAATTTTTTTAGTTTTCGCGCAGGTGGCGGAATTGGTATACGCGTGCGTTTGAGGGGCGCATGCCTACGGCTTGGGGGTTCGAGTCCCCCCCTGCGCAATAAATTTAAAAACCAGACTTTTGTCTGGTTTTTTTAATTTATGTATAATATTTTATTAGGAGATAATATGATACCAAATAAAATATTTCAAATTGTAATTGAACAAGTCGTTGAAAAAACAGGCAAAAAATTTGGAAGAATAATAATACATGGCCCTGCAGAAAAAATAACCAAAGATATTCTAAACACATTAGGTAAATGGAGCGTTGCTATAATTTGTGCTCTTACACTTAAAAAAGCCGTTGATAAAATACCTAACAAAAATAAAAAATATTCAAAATCAAAAGATTTAAGTAATATAAAATAACAATCATAGCTACAAACAAATAAAAAACTGCCACCTGTAAAAAAATACAAGTGGCAGTTTTAAATTTTATTTTAGAATTACAAGATTATTTCGTTTCTCCCTCATCTAAATTTGCTTCTTCGGTTGTGCTATCTTCAGATGTCGGAGCCGGAGCAACAATATTATATTGCGGAGTAAACAAAGGTGCTTTAAACTTTAAGTCTTTTACCTGTGTCGGTTGCATAATCGGTGTAAGATGATTACCTTGTTGTAAAACAGGTTTAAAGGTAGTATTATAATTTCTCACATTCTTACTAAAAGCGGCACCTTCAACGGAATATCTAGCAGCAGGAGCTACCACATTTTTTACTACTGAAGGGAACATTTTAAAACCTCTTTCAGCATCTGCAATAGCGCTCATACCGGTTGCATAGAATATTAAAGGCCAATAGAAAGTATTTCTTGTTGCTTCAAATTCACTTTCATTTAAGTTAGCTTTTCTGGTATTTGCACTAAACGCAAATAGTGTGGGCAAGATTAAACCAAGATTACTCATACTATACAAGATTTGGGCATCTTTTACCGGTGCACCGGGCATTTTTTCTGCCTGTGCGATAACTAATTTCTGTGAATATTGATACACTTGTGCCGTGCCTAAACCAAGGGCCACACCTGCAATAGCACCAATAGCTGTATTTTGTTCCCGTGATAAATGATTTGACGGAATAGCCATTAAAAGGGTGCCGGATGTCGCAAGCAAGGCGGAGTTAAATAAACCTCTTCCATAAAACACTTTTCTTGGTGATGCCAATCTAAGAGCAAACTGAGGAACTGCCGTGAAAAGACTTGCTAAGAACTTAGCATTTTCCGGTTGGAAGTTATAACCTTCAAAAGTATCTCTTGCTAAGGCATTAACACCTTTAAAGTAAACATAACCTTCCAAAGAACACACCCCCATCATACCGATTGTATAAGGTGCAATTTGAGGTGTAAACAGCAATTTCCAAGGTTTACTGAAATCAGCTTTAACAGGTTTGTAAGAAGGAATATTCATCTTAGGCATTCTAAGAGCAATACCTGTTCCCGCAAAAAGTGTTAAACCTAACAAAGCAGGATAAGTAACAGAGAAATCTTTTCTCTTATCTCTAAATCTATCATTATCTATTTTGGCTAAACTATTTGCGATAAACGGCACCGCCGTAAAAGCCATACCGCCGACATTTTTAAATAACATTGAAACAGTTAAAGTGCTCTTATTTAATTCATAACCTTTGATTAAAATATTGGCGGTTGCTCTAATACCTGCAGAAGCAAGCCCCGTAGCACCTGAAGCAATGAAAAGCGGCCAAGCAGGTAAAGTTTGTTTTTTAAGTTCGTAAAGAGGAGTTCTTCTTTTAGGATTTTCTTCTTCAGGATTAACATAAATTATATTTCCGTCTTTATCTCTTAAGGGAATAACTCTTCCTTCTGAGTCAAGTTCATTAGTTGCATTATTTCTATAACCGGTTGCTATAGCCGTAGTTAAGCCGGCCCCTGCGAAAAATAAGGATCCTAGCAATACCGGCTTTGCGCCCCACATTTTAACCAGCGGTGCAAATAATGGAGATGCAAAAGACCAAACATAAGGCAAGAATAATCCTATAGCCACACTAGATGCAGGACTAAAGTTAAAAGGTGCTTTTTCCATAGTCATCATTAAACTTGAAGAAGCTGCACTATAACTTAATGCCTGAGTCATAAAAGGCCAGAAGATTTTTGTTTTTGTTTTGTTCATTTTTAAAGGTGCTGCGCTACCTGATTTGGCAGGCATACTAAACAAAGCATTTAAAAACTCTACTTGTTTGCCTTTTGTCATATTAAATAAGGCAGTTTTAGGTAAAGATAAACCTGTAAGTCCTTCTAATTTTGCCAAATTACCGGCTTCTTCAATATATAAAGCACCGTTTGTGTAAATCAATTTTGCTTTATTGCCCATATTTTCTTCTACAACTTTTACCTTTTTGCCTCTTTTTTGAGCTTTCTTGGCTATTTTTTGGGCTTTTTCAATATCTTTAGGATCAACAATACCAAGTCTGTTTAATAAAGCCAAATCTTGTTCATATCCTCTGTTCAAACCTATTTTCATAATGACATTGCCATTAGTATCATAAATATCAACAAGTTCGCTATTTTTCCATCTAGCAGATACTTTTTGGGCAGCATTAGGGGCTTTATTCCATATAGGTTTAATATAAAAACCATCCATACCTAAAGTAATATTATGATCTTTTAAAAGCTGATTAATAATTGCAAGTTGGTCTTCTTCAAAAGTTGCCTTAAAAGTTTTAAACATTTTCCCATTGACATATAAAACATTATCGTCAATATGCATTGATTCAATTTTTATAGGATTACCTTTTTTATCTACTATTTCAACAGATAAATTTGATACATCTAAATTGGGGACTTTTTTGGGGTCCGGTTCAATGTAAGGGCTAAGCGGGAAATTGTATTTCAAATCATAAAAGGCCTGTTTAACCGCATCTTTAAAGGATAATTTAACTTCCGGAGTTGTTTTTAGAGCACTTGCCCCACCTACTACATAAGTGCCACCTAAAGCGCCTTGTTTTGCAACAATTTTGCCTTTATAAGAACCTGATATCGGGCGTAAAAATTCTTGTGTTCCTATTAACACTCCGTTTTTAACCCCTGTTATTCTGCCGGAAACGCTGGCAATAAAGGCTTGGCTTTCCCCTCCCATTCTTGCTACAACTGCGCTAGAAGTATAATGTAAAGGATTGGCATTGAACTTTTTAAATTTATTCATTCTGGCTACGCTTTTAGGACTAAATTTAGTTGCTTCTAAAAGGCGTGTTAATTTGACTGCTTTAGCAAAGCTGTTAGGTAACCCTTTATAAGCTCTTATTGCTAACATGAATTTTGCCAAATTTTTGGCTTTAACTACTGAAAGCACACCAAAGCGTATTAAATCTTTCGTAAAGACAAGGGCAATAAGAAAATCTGCATAAGAAGTAATGCCTAATAATACTTGTTTTGCATTATATTTTGTAAGATTTTTCTTATATTCTTTACTATTTTCATCTATATGTTTAAATTTTTGATTAGAATTTAAAACCGGTGATTTTGCCACTAAATTATTCATTCTAAGTTGGGAGGCAGGGTGAATATCTTCAAAAGACTGCATTGTTAAATATCCGGCAATCCACTGGGCTTGCGTATATTTTTGTGTAATATCAAAAGCATCATTTTTTCTTTTATTTTCTAAGGCATCTTGTGCTGTTATAATGCGAGAACGGCCATATTCGTCAAGTTGGACTCCTGAAACTTCTTGTAAAGGACGAATTGCTTTTATCCTATTTGCCAGTTCCGGCTTTGCGATTATAGCGCCAAATAAGAAGGGATAAATGCCTTGGCATTCTATATGTTGATAATAATTTTTTGTTGAAACGATTTTGCATTGAGATATTGCCTTGTTAAGTAAATTTGTTTTTTTGGCATCGGCAAGCATATAGGCCACTTCTTCCCAAGCATTAGGATTTTCAATCCCGCTATCAGCGGAAGAACAAAGATTATGATTGCAATATTTGCCTTCAAAAACTTGATTTCTTGATAAACCTTCAAAAGTAATAATATCCAATTTATCCCAAAGATTACCTTTATCATTTCTTACTTTGTTTTCCAAAGCAATACTTTCATCAATAAATTTTGTTAAGGCCTCTTCCCCTCTGTTATTTGTAATCAAAAGAGATTTAACTACAAGTTCAAGCATCATCCCAAAAGTGGGGCTGTTATAATATTGGCGGATAAAATTAGTGAAAGCATAGCCATCGCCGTTTAAATTAGCATAAGGTAACATTGAAGATAAGGCCAAATCACATTTATCTTTATCTACAAATTCAAAAATAGCAGTTTTATTGGCAGAGTTATCATACATTTTACCGGCGCTGGGGCTGCCCCCTATTGCAGAAGAACCCCAAGTTGAATTATCGGCATATATGGTTTTAACATTACCTGCACAAGCATTACCTTTTACAGAGAAATTTCCTCTTAAAGTATTTAAAACAAATTCTCTATCTTCGCCTTTAATAAAGTCATTTCTGTCAATTTCAGGGCTTTTGATAGATGTTAAAAAGAATAATATGGAAACGAAATTCTTTTTTGATTCAATATCATTTGTCTTTTTATAATTTTCAATAGTTTCTTTTAAAAGTGAGGCGTAAAAATCTTTAAGATTAGTATTATATTCTTTAGAATATTTTTCATAAGCAGATTTACTATTTGATAAAAGTTTTGTTTGTTCTGCTTTTAAATCGGAAATAGTATTTTCCTTCCAAGTATTAACTTCTTTTGAATATTCTTCTCTTTGTTTTGCGATATCTGCTTCTAATTGATTTAAAACCGCTTGTTCCGGTGTAGGAGTATTTAATTGTTGTGTTTGATAAGCTGTTGCCTGATAGGTAGCAGTATTTAATTTAGTTTTTTCTTTAAAAGGATTTAACGGGTTTGCTGCCTTATTAAAAAGTTTATCATTAGAAGGAACTTTTAAGTTTAAAGAAGGTGCATTTACCGGGATATTTTTTCTATGTTCGGCTATAACTTTATTTGCTTCTTCATCAAAAGCGGCAAGGGCATTTTGGGTTTCTGTTTCAATCTTGTTAATATAAGAGTCATAATCTTTATTTATACTATTATTATAAAGTTTGGTATATTCTTCTTTAGTTAATTTATGGGTTTTATCTTCTTTAGTTGTAGTTGTTTTATTATCTTCTTTTGTTGCCTCTTCAAGTTGTTTGTATAAATCGGCAAGGAATTGCTGGGGTGTTTTATTTTCTGCTTCAATAGCAGTTAGAATATTTCTAACTTCGGTTTGTATTTCTTTTGAACCGAGTTGTTCCATACTGATAATATTTGCAAAAGTTTCTGCACTAAGATTAAATAAAATCAAAAAAGCCAAAGATACGGCAATTGATTTTTTATAAAATTTTATATATTTTTTATTGGATAATTGATTTATAAATTTTTTCATTTTAACCCTCTTAACTAATAGTTTTAAACAAGAATAAATACTTACTCCTTTCCTTTATTTTACCACCCTTTATTTTTTTTCGCTAGAGTCTTTGGACCTAAAGCCATCTAGGTCTAAAGTCCTAGATACCTATAGGTATTTTAACTCTTGAAAAAGTAGAAAAGTTGTGTATAATATTTTTAGGTAAATATTATATAAGGAGTTTTTATGTTAAAAAAAATTACAGCTTTAACTTTATTTTTACTTTGCTCAATTTCTATATTCGCGCAAATTCCCCCTTCTTCTGGATATGATAAAGAAGAAAAACCTTTGCTATATATTCCCTCCAGAGATTATAAAGAACCGCAGTATCTTTTTGGCGTTTTTAATGACTATGATAGAGCTTATCAAACAAGATATGGCTTAAGCCAAATTTTAAACACAGGCACAGTCTATTTTTCTATTACCCAAGAAGGAACAGCAAATAAGCAAACACACTTTCAAAATGAAGAAGAAAATATTAAAAACGAACTTGAAAATGCATTAAATGAAGAAAATAGAAAAAATGAATTATCTAATGTTGTAAAACAGGCATTTAAGTTGTGGTTTACAGAAGTAAGAAAAACCATAAAAGAAGAAGGCCGAGATGAAGAATTTGCCGATATTATTCCGCTTTTAGACAGGTCTGTAAAACCAATATTAGTTGATTATAAACCCAATCGTAATTTTATAAATTTTTCTTTTACTACAAATACCCGCATGCATAGTATATGTGATAATAATACTCGCGATGTAGTAGCCGGCGCTTGCTTTGATCGTGCTACTAAAGAAATATTTTTCCCAAATCCCTTTACGGAAGAGCTTTTTTATACCAGAAAAGCTTTAATGGGATATCTACGGACAACTACAGTGCCGACACTTGCCCATGAAATAGGCCATTATTATGGTTTAGTAGATCAATATGCAAATTTTGGTCATGCAAGCTCTGTGTATAGCACATCTGATAGATATTTAAAGGGTTCTTCTATGATGGGAACGGCCCCTGAAATACTTTGCGATGATGTTGACGGCTTTATTAATTTAATAGATATTACTTTATCAAAACAAAACGGCTGGTCGCAAAGAGCCAAAAACGGCTGGGCAAGTTTTTGTAATGGTAAAAATGTTCCTCATTATACACAAGATGTTACTTATAAAGATACTTTTTATAAAATGGGAAGACCGGTTAAAAGTTTGGCCCAAAAAGTGTCCGAACCATCTTCTTCACAGCCTAAAAGCAGTTCCAATTCCAATAACAATAGCCAAAATAAAAATGCAAAAAGCTATCCAAAACCTTTTACTTGGCATAGCGATAAGTATAAATATAATTTTACTTATCATAAAAACAGCGGTTTACTTGCAACAAAAAGAGATGATAAATATAGTTATTCATATTCTTATTACAAAAACACAGAAAATGTTCCTACTATCAAAGTTTCAGTTGCAAGTGTAGAAAAGCCTTTTATAATCACTCAAAAAACCTTTGACGGTCATAAATATTGGGAATTACCTGTAGGGTATTATATACCGGAAACCTCCGGAGATATGCGCTATGTTTATGTAGATAATAATCAATGCACTATAAAAAATTATGTTCCTTTTTCAGATTATAAGAGTTATTCTTTGCAATATAAGAATAATGTATTACAAAATGACTATACTTATACTTTTAATTTAGCTGATAGAAAAGTAATTGTTCATAAATACGAAAAATATAGACATCCTGTTTGTAAGGTTTCTTACGGTAGCGGCAGTGATCCTTTGCCTTTAGTAACATTTTTTGACTTTTCTTTTACGGAAGATCTTGATGCTATAAGCAGAGATAGAGTCTATTTAGATAGTTTAGCAGAACAGGCTAAAATGACAAGAAAAGAACTTATTGAACGCCTTAGAACTGAGTGTAAAAAGGTTTTACACCATACAATTACGGATAATTCTAAAGAATTATGTTCTTATTTTAAGGATGTAAATAATTATTTCAACAAATAGTGAGGAGAAAATTTATGATAAAAAAACTAATTTATTGTTGCTTTATTTTAACTTGCGCATTTACTTGTGCCTTTGCACAAATTCCACCTATGCAAGATTCTCAGGAAAAAATACAAAATAAAACGCCGGAATTTTTATGGGGATTAGTAGATGATTATGAAGAAGATTACAATAAATATTATGGTTTAAATTGGGCGTTAATGAGCGGTAAAATCTTTTTTATGATTAACGAAGACGGCATTAAACAAAAACCGACTAATATATCAGATAAAAATCTTGCAGAAAAAAATGCTCTAGAAAATGAACTTAATAAAAGTAATAGAGAAAAAGATTTATCAGATATGATAACAAGGGCTTTTAAGGTTTGGTTTGAAGATACAAAAGTAGCCATAGAAAAAGCAGGCAGACAACAAGAATTTAAAGATATTATGCCGATTTTAAATAAATCTGTTGAACCGGTAAGTAAAGGAAATCTTCTCTCTATGGCTGAATTATATGAAATTCCTAGGATAATTTTTTACTTTACTACTGAAAATAAAATGATTAAGGAGTGTTGCCCAAGATACCCCTCCGTATGTTCCGCATGTAAAACTATCACTCCTTCTGCCGGAACTAATGTAAGTAAAATTATAGTCGTTAATCCTTACACAAATCAAAAATCTTCTTATTACACCAGAAATAATATCTATCAGAATCTCATACATGAAATAGGCCATTATTATGGTTTGGCCGATCAATATCATGTTGACGGAGTATATAGTGATAACGGTAATAAAGAATATTCCACCGGTAATGATAGAATCAGAAATTATTCTTCCGTTATGGCAGCCGGTGATTATACGCATTTGACCTGTGATGATGTTGATGGATTTATAAATTTAATAGACTTCACTTTAGCAAAACAAAATGAAGGCAAATTTTCCAAAAGATCGCAAAACGGCTGGGCCAGTTTCTGTAACGGAAAAAAAGGATATAAAAACACTTATTATAAAATGGCAAAACCTGTTAAAAGCGGTGAATCTTCTGCTAAACAAGCCAATAATGCAAACAATAACCCCAGTTCGAACATTCAGATAAAACCCTTTACGTTCTATAGCAGCCAACATAAATATGACTTTACTTATAATAAAGATAATTTAATGGCAACAAAAAATGATGATGAATACTCTTATAAATATTCTTATCACAGAAACAATGGCATTCCGACTATAAAAGTTTCCGTTGAGGGTAAAGAATTTTCCGCCTTTAAAAAATATAACGGAGCATGGGAATTACCTGTTGGCTATGAAATAAAAGAAGAAAACTATAAAACAGGACATTATATTGATGTGAACAATAATCAATGTAATATTGTTAATTATGTCCCTTTTTCTGATAAGAAAAGTTATTCTGTTAGTTATAAAAACGGCAGATTACAACCGGAATATATTTATTCTTTGCCTTTAGGCAACCAAATCCTTGAATTACATAAATATGAAACTTTAAGCCACCCCGTTTGTCAAGTAAAAACACAATATGACACAGAAATAATTAAACTTGTGGGTAGCACTTTTGATAATATAGAAGGTATGGCTGGTGTGAGCAAAAATCAATATATTCTTGACGATATTGCACAAGCAGAAGGCAAAACCAGAAGAGAAATAATTGACATCCTTAAAACCGAATGCAGAAAGGTTTTGCATCATAGTATTACTAAAAATACGGAAAAATTATGTCTTTACTTTAAGAAAGTTGATGATTATTTTAATAAATAAGTTATTGGAGCGTTTATGTTTAAAAAATGTGCTTGTTTAGCTTTAATCTTAGGTGCTATATCCCCCGCTTTTGCGCTTTATTGGGGCGTTTTTGATGACTATAAGCAAAATATAGATAACTTTGCTATGGTTAAGTTTATAAATAATAAGCCGATAGAATATCACCTTACTACAGCACAAAAACCTATAAAACCTACTGATGACCCTTCCGAAGATTTAAGAAATCAATTAAATCAAGAAATAGATTATATTGACTTAATACGCACGGCTTTTGATACATGGCCAAAAGATACAAAAAAATTTATTAAACAAGAAGGCAGGGCAAGCGAATTTAATGATATTATGCCCTTTTTGGATAAATCATTTTATATCGTCCAAACTCCAAATGAAAAAACTGCGGATTTAATTGTTAACTTTACTTCCAAAGAAGAAAAAACAGATTACTGCGAGAGCTTTGATTCAGAAGGATGTTATACTAAATCCACCCACAAATTAGTTTTAATTGACCCTTTTGTTTTTCCTTCTGCTTTTGAGGAAGATGTTGATAGACCCTTAGCTATTTTTATTCATGAAATAGGCCATTTTTTCGGTTTAACGGACCAATATTATAATTTAAAAAATAGTGACCCAGAACACTCCACTACAGATAGATTTCAATATGTTTCTTCCGTAATGGCGGCTTCTTTTAAAACAGAACTATATTGCGATGATGTTGATGCCTTTATTAATCTTATTGATATAACTTTAGCAGTAAAGAACGGCGGGCAATTTACCCCCAGAGCCAAAAAAGGGTGGGCAAGTTTCTGTAATGGCAAAAAAGTTCCCTATAGGGATCAATATTACCAAGATACTTTTTACAAAGAAGGAAAAATATTAAATAAAAAAGATACAACAGATAGACTTTGCAAATATTCTTACGATTCTAACGGCAATATAAAACAAATGACTTGTCCGACACCTTATAACTTTCATAATAAAAATTTATCTTATAATAAATATAATCTTATAGGTAAAGCTTTAGAAGAAGACGGAGAATACTCTTTTACCTATTACAATACTGACGGACCTCAAATACGCATTGGTTATCTTTCATCTTTTTCCGATCATGTATTTGAATCCTTTAAAACAGAAATTAATGGTAAAGAAGTGTGGACCATATCTCCAGGATATAATATATATGCTTTTGATGCCCAAGGTTATGTTGAGGTTAATGATTCCCAATGTAAAATACATAATTTTGTGCCAAATACTGATTTTAAAGCCTATGATTTAACTTTAGTAAACGGAGAAGTGGAACAAAGTTATGGTTATATTTTCCTTACCGATTCTATAAAACCTACGCCGATATCTGTAAAGAAACAAGGCAATTCCTGCATATTTAAAATTTGTGATGAAAAAATGCTTAAAAAACTTGGCAAAAGCGGATGTGTAAATCTTTTTGAAAATAATAATGCCCAATTTACGGCAGCTTATGCCGCTATGAATTATGATGATCTAATTAATCAAGCAGATAGCGTTTGTAATGAAACCTTGCCTAATAATGTTATAAATAATGCCAAAGCTTTATGTAAGTATTTTAAGGATGCAAATATCTTCTTTGATGACTTAAAAGCACAAGGTAAAACATTAGGGCTTATTCCCTTATTTAGAAAGACAAAAGAATAAATATAACTATTAGAAGTCAAATCTAAAAAGGCCTAAATTATTTAAAAAATTTGGGCCTTTTTGCCCTTGAAAAAAATGCGAAGTTGTGTATAATATTATATATGTTTATCTAAATATGTATTATTAATAGGAACTATTATGCTAAAGAAATTTTTAATTTTTAACTTGTTTTTAACTGCGGTGCTTGGCGGGGCCACAAATCTTTTTGCGCTTCGCTGGGGCATTTTCGGCAATTATCCTAAAACTTATTCTAATTATGGCTTATATAAGTTTATCCATAATATTCCCATAAAATATTATATTTCGGATATTACAGAACAAAAACAAAATACTTCCGGGCGTTCAAATAATACCCCTTCGCAAGAAGAATTGCAAAACCAGCTTAAATTCGACTTAAATAAAGAACGAAAACAAACTGAGCTAAAAACTATTATTGAACAATCTTTTCATCTTTGGATAACACAAACCAAGGATATGATACAAAAATCAAAAAGGAGCCAGGAATTTAGCGATATTTTGCCCTATTTATCAAAACCTATTTTACCACAAAGAACTTCCAATATAGATAATGCCGATATTATTTTTTATTTCACTACAAAAGATATCCTTATCAAAGAATGCGGAGAAGATCATCCCGGTTGTATTGAAATAGAAGATGATATTGCGGAAGTTTATTTGCCAAATCCTTATATAAAGGATGAGCAATCTTATGAAAAACGCAAAGAAATTCTTTTTCTTATAACAATACATGAACTTGGGCACTATTTTGGTTTAGCAGACCAATATGACCAAGACAATGAATTCTTTAATGCTTCTGTATTATACAGCACATCTGATAGAATATGTAATTTGGATTCTGTTATGTCTGGCTCTTATGATAAATCTTTATCTTGTGATGACATCGACGGGTTTATTAATTTAATTGATTTAACTTTGGCCTCTCAACGTGGCAGTAAATTTTCCGAACGAGCAAAAAAAGGGTGGGCAAGTTTTTGTAATGGCAAGAAAAATGGACAAGGTAAATTATTCAAAAAAACCTATTATCAGGAAGGAAAACCCATTAACCGAGAAAATTATCATAGAGGATCTACTATTTATAACTATGACCAAGTCGGAAATGTAAAAGATTGGAAAAATATTCATCTTTTTGATTTATATAAGAATAAAGCAACTTACTTTAACGATGGAACTCTCTTTCAAGTAACTAATAATAATGGCATAAAATATACTTATTATCACTATATTGATGAAGGTAAAATTGATATTTTTATAGAAACTTCAAAGGAAGAGCCATTAGGATTTAGTCTTGAAAGATTAGCTAACCATTGGGAAAGCTTAAACTCATCATATAGATTTGATATAAGCATAGCCAACCAATGCCATTTAAAAGAAAGATTTTTTACTACTGCTGAGAATTTTAACGCTGTCTTTGCTTATGATATTTTAAATTCTTATACTTATGAATTAAAATACCGCACAGAGGGATCTACCGGTCTTAAAAAAACTGCTCCGTTTAAATTTACTATAACGCAAGATCATAAATGTTTTTTTGAACAAAACAACACCCATGTTTTAACTTTTGATATCAAAAACAATCAACTGATTAATAATGACCAGCAGAAATTAAATGATTTGGCGGGAGAAGTAAATATATCTTCTAATAAAATAACGGAAGAAGCCGTAGCGCTATGTAAAAAACTATTTAACGAGGACGTTAAACGTGACAGAGAAACATGTAAATATTTTACTATTCTGGAAAATAAATTATAAGGATAATATTATGAAAAAGAAACTTTTTTATATTCCTCTTTTTTTAACAGTGATTTTATTTTTAGCGCTCCAATCCTCTTTTGCGTTTGATTGGGGTATCCAAGAAAATTATGAAGATGACTATCAGGATTATGCCGTTTTAAAACTGATTAATAATCAGCCAATCAAATTTTTTATGATACAAGATAAAACAGAGGAGTTTCCCTCTGTAAGAAATAATGATAAAGAAGAAATTTTAAGCACCTTAAATAAACAACTAACAGAAGAACAAAGAAATAATAAATTAAAAAGTTTAATAACCCGTGCTTTTAATGTCTGGCCGAGAGATACTAAAAACAATATAGAGTGGGCTAAAAGAGAGCAAGAATTCGCCGATATAATGCCTTATTTATCAAGAAAAATAATATTAAAAGAAGCTGTAAATAAAGATGACGCAGATATCGTTTTCCGTTTTACTTCTATTAGTAAAGCACAAGAAGAATGCGGTGACGATAGTTTAGGGTGCTTCATCCCTTATGATAAATTAATTATAGTTCCTACTATGTATGATAATAATTCGGCAAAAACGACTCCTGCTTTAGAAGAAAGAACTTATTATATCCTTATTCACGAAATAGGCCACTTTTTCGGCTTGACAGACCAATATGAAGATACCGGGCGTGATTCTTTAACCCATTCTACCTTTAACAGAACAAACTCTAGAGATGCCGTTATGGGTAGTTCTCATAATTTGGCTTTATATTGTGATGATGTTGACGGATTTATAAACGTGCTAGATTTAACTTTGGCTTTAAAAAACAACGGCAAATTCTTAAAAAGAGCCCAAAACGGCTGGGCAAGTTTTTGCAATGGCAAGAAAAATGGTAAAGGACAACCTTTCAAAGATGAGTTTTACAAAGAAGCAAAACTTACTAACAAACCGGAATATATCAGAAATTTCTGCCTTTACAAATATAATGAAAATGGTGATATCGCCAAAAAACATTGTTTGGATCCCTTTGATTTTGCTAATAATAAAGTGGAACATAACAGAAATTACTTACCCTTAACTATGATTGATAATAAAAACAAATTGAAATTTAGTTATGATTATCACTTTGATGAAGAATATTTCAAAGTTTATGTTTTAGGAATAGGAGAAAATAACAAAAACACTCTATATCCTACTTTCCGTTATGAAAAAATGAATACTAATGAAGATTCTTACACATGGTTAAACATAAAAAAAGATTTTGACGGAACAATGATAGAAATAAGCAAAGATTCTTGCCTTATAAGTGAACCCATAGAAACAAAAGACACCTCTGTAGAATATATAGATATGGTTTTTGATAAAGATAATTATTTAGATTCTATTACATATCAATTTGATTATAGCCAAAATCCAAAAGGAATAGAAAAATTACATCCTTTTGAGGTAGCAGTTGATATTAGGGACCAATCTTGTTCTCTAATAATTTTAAATCAGGAAATTATTAAATTTAAAATATCTGATAAAATGACAAGTCAGGTAATTTATCAAAATCAGGGTAAAATAAATGAATTAACAAAAAAGCACAATATACCCACAGGTAAATTGTTTGAAGAAACAAGTAATATTTGCCAGAAACAATTATCTTCTTCCTTAGTGCAAAGAAATGTTTTAAAATGTAAGTATTTTAGAAATTTAGATAATTTTGTTAGGAATTAAATTATGAAAAATAAAGTATTTAAAAAAATATTATTTATGATTTTTGTATTTCTTTTATCTGCTCCGTCTTTTGCGTTTGATTGGGGTATATTTGATGATTATGAGGATAATGTAGAAGATTATGCCTTATATAGCGTTATTTATGATATTCCTATACATTATGCTATAGAAATAAGAGAAAAAAATTCTTCTAAGCAAAATTTTATTAATGAAGAAAGCAATATGAAAGAAATTGTGAATGAAGCTCTTATTCAAGAAAAAAGGATATCGGAATTAGATAATTTAATAAAAACAGCTTTTAATACCTGGCTGACAGATACGAAAAATATGATAATAAATGAAGATAGGGAAGAAGAATTTGAAGATATTATGCCCATTTTAAATAAAAAAATTAAACTGAAAAAAGTCTCTGATACCGATGATGTTGATGTGGTTTTTATTTTTACTTCTTGGGCTGATATGAGAAAAAAATGCGGTAAGGCCTCTGCATGTATTTTCAGGTTTAAAGACCCTGTCGAAATATATATAGTCAATCCTGATGCGACAGGCCTAATGTCAATATTACAAAATATCTTAATTGAAACAGAGCACTCTCTTATCCATGAAATAGGACATTATTTCGCCTTAACGGATCAATATAAAGACACCGGCACAGATTCTTTAGAATATTCTACTTTTAATAGAATGAATACAAAAGATGCTATTATGGGCAGTAATTTAAAAAAGACATTATCTTGTGATGATGTTGACGGTTTTATAAACTTAATTGATTTAACTTTATATTTGGAAAATGATACTTGGTCAGCTAGATCAAAAGAAGGCTGGGCAAGTTTTTGTAACGGCAAAAAAAATAGAAAAGGCGAATATTATAAAGACGAGTTTTATAAAGAAAGTAAATTAATAAATAAACCTAATTATGTTGGAAAGAATAGAACAGCTGAATATGATGAAAACGGAAATATAAAAAAATACACAGAGGCCACTGAATGGTGGACTTTAGAATCACATTAAAATAAAATTATTTCCCTTTTAATACTTTTAAGAAAGTTTCATTACCTTCTTTAATTTCAAGGTTAATAGCCAAGATATAAACTTTGTTTTTAAGAATTTCTTGCCAACCTTTGGGAAATTTTACATAATCTTTAAAAGTAGTAATCAATGGCAACCCCTTGCGGAAATTGCTTAAAGATTGTATTTCATCCAAAGTATAGGCATTATGGTCTTTAAAACGATAAGTTTGGTTCATCTTCAGACCTAGATTCTTCAAAATCTGTTCAAAGGAAGCGGGATCGCCAAGTCCGCAAAAAGAAATAACTTCCCCCCTAATATCTTCCAGTTTTATTTTTGTTCTGTTTACGACATCATAAAAATAATCGGGTTTATGTATGGCTTCTAAAATTCTCAAATCCTCATTATAAGACTTAATTTTTTTCTTTATTTTGGTTTTTTGGGTTTCGCTAGCCAAATTGCTATGGGTTAAAATAATTAAATCGGCCCTTTTTAAAGCGGATAATGGCTCTCTTAAAATGCCATAAGGCAACATATACCCATTGCCAAACGGATCTCTTGCATTGATTAAAACTATATTTGCATCTCTTTTTAATTTATGGTGCTGCAAGCCGTCATCAAGCAGTAAGATTTCGCTTTTAAATTCTTTTATAACTTCGCAGACCGCAGCATATCTATCGGAAGATACTGCCACCGGCACTTTATATTCTGCAAGCATCTGGCTCATCATATAAGGTTCATCACCTGTTTCCTGCCAATTTAATAAATCATTATCAAAAAGCACTTTTACTTTTTCTTTTTTATTTCTTTTATAACCGCGGGAAATTACGGCAGTTTTTACCCCCGCCTTGCTTAAAAGTTGCGCTGCAAGTAAAACAGCAGTTGTTTTGCCTGTTCCGCCGGCTGTAATATTGCCTATGCACACAACTCTTGCCTCAGCTTTTTTTGATTTTAAAATATTCTTTTTATATAAAAATAAATGCAAACGCGCACCTATGCCATAAAAAAAGGCACAAATTGCCAAAAAAAAGCAAGCAATTTTATTTTTAAGCATTTTTTCTCTTAGTTTAATGGAAAAATTAGCTATTTTTTCTCTTAATTTAGCAAAATTCATAAAAAACTCCTTTCAAAAACCCAAAAATATTATATTTTTTTTTAAGCAATTTAGCAAAAGAGTAAAAAAATACCGCTTGGTAAATTTTACAAGCGGTATTTTAATTCTTAATTATTGCCAAATAATACTATTGCCCAGTGGAAAAAGCCGGAGAACTTTGTGGAACCTGGGGCAAAGGTTGAAAAATGAAATTTAAGTTCTTTTTTTCTTTTTCTTCTAGGACAGGGGTCTTTAACTCAAGTGGTTCAGGGGTAATATTAAGTTTTGGAGTTTGCATTTGTATGGCAGGTTGAGTTTTACCAAAAGCTTGTTCCCTTATCTGCTTGGTTAAAATGCTACCTTCTGCAATATAGGCGCCGTATTTTGCCGCGGGCTTAGCAAATAATCTTACAGGGAACAAAAGATTACGGCTTACTGCTGCAAAACCTTGTGATACACGGGAGGCATTTATTTCGGCATCAAGAATTAAACCCATACCTAAAGCATAAGATAATAAAGGCAAATGGAAAGTATGTCTTGTGGCATCAAATTCGCCTTCTCCATATTCGGCTTTTCTCTTATCAGCATTTAAACCATAGAAGAATGGTAGGGCAAGCCCTAAATTGCTCATACTATATAAAATTTGGGCATCTCTGCGGGCATTAGGTATTGCCATCATTTTCGTCTGAGCCATAATTAATTTCTGGGAATATTGGAATGCATTTGCTGTACCAAAACCGACCATAAATCCGGCAAGTGTACCTAAACCAGCGTTTGTCCACTTACTATATTGCTGAGACGGAGTTAATAACAAAAGTGTTCCTCCCGTAGCTAAAAGAGCCGAGTTAAACAAACCTCTTCCAAAATACATTTTTCTGGGAGATACACCTCTAAGCAAAATCTGTGGAAATGCAGTAGCGACTGCACCAAAGAATTTAGCATTTTCCCTATCTACCCAATCATCTTTAGTATTATCAGGAGTCCATTCAGGATCCTGAAATCTTTCACGTGCAAAAGTAGCAGTACCTTTAAATAGGACATAACCTTCCAAAGAGCTGGCTAAGAACATACCACCTACATAAGGATATATCTTTGGATTTGTAAGGAACTGCCAAGGTCTTCTGAAATCTGCTCTGTTAAATTGATATCCAGGGGTAGCCAATTTAGGCATTCTTAAACGAATCCATGCCATCATTCCTAAAGTTCCCCAAAAAAGAACAGGATAAGCCGAGGAAAAATCTACGAATTTATCGCTTCCTTTAACTTTTATATCTAAAGACTTTATTTCAAAACCGCTTGCAAACCTATTTGCGACAAAAGGAATAAGAGTAAAGGTAAGACCTCCAAGGTTTTTAAAGAGCATTGAAAATGTCATGCTTTTCTTTTTTACCTCATAACCTTTAAGAAGGACATTACTTGAAGCCCTAACGCCAGAAGAAGCTAACCCTGTAAAGAAAGATACGGCATATAACGGCCAGATAGGTAATAATTGCTCTTTAGTTTTATACAACTTACCTTCTTTGTCTATAAGATCTTTCTTTGTATCATCTTTTAACCATTGTTCCGTAGTTTCCGCATCTAATCTTTTAACTCTTCCTTTTTCATCTGTTTGATAAGTAACCTGACCGCCATATCCTTTTGCCCAAGCAAGCCCCAAGAACCCAGCAGCAAGACCATAAGATAGATTTAAGAAAGTTCTTGCTCCCCATTTACTAACTAACGGAGCAAACACTGGTGCAACGAAACTCGTGATATACGGTAAAAACAATCCTAACGTTACACTAGCAAGTGAAGTCATATCGAAAGGTTTTTGTTCCATGGTTAAAAGTAACCCAGAACCAGCTGCACTATAACTTAATAGGTTAGAAAAGAATACCGGCAATATCTTATTACGTGTCATAGAAAATTTCAAA
>JAEEGL013960010.1_pt1 | contig 29633 bp, 22 predicted proteins | sample 9134231 | NCBI WGS metagenome assembly JAEEGL01 (sample SAMN16246548, study PRJNA631951) | gut metagenome | biome: gut microbiome; feature: rumen; material: fiber-attached | host: Bos | place: Iran: Karaj | collected 2018-10
AAGAAATTAACAATCTAACAGAACATTTGAAGAACCATACTCATGATTATCATTCAAAAAGAGGTCTTCAAATGATGGTTGGAAAAAGAAGAAGTTTACTAGATTATTTGAAGAGAAACGATGTAGTAAGTTATAGAAAAACTATTGAAGCCCTTGGCTTAAGAAAATAGTTTTAAAAGTAGGCACTTGTTTTTAAGTGTCTTTTTTTAGGGAGGAAGAGAAAAATGAAAAAAACATATGAATTGGATTTTCTTGGTAAGAAACTGGTAGTTGAAACTGGGGAATTAGCTAAACAAGCTAATGGTTCTGTATTAATCAGATATAACGATACTGTTGTTCTTACAGCTGCAGTTATGGGACATACTGCTATATCACAGGATTTCTTTCCGTTAACTGTTTTATATCAAGAAAAATTATACTCTGTTGGTAAAATACCGGGAGGATTTATTAAAAGAGAAGGAAGGCCTACTGATGCTGCAACATTAGCTGCACGTTTGATAGATAGGCCGATTAGACCAATGTTTTCAGAAGGGTTTAGAAATGAAGTACAGGTAATTAATACTGTATTGTCTGTTGATCAAGATTGTTCTGCAGAAATGGCTGCAATGTTTGGTTCATCACTAGCTTTATGTATAAGTGATATACCATTTGATGGGCCAATAGCTGGTGTAATTGTTGGTAAAATTGGAAAAGATTATATTATTAATCCAAGTGTTGAGGAAAATGAACAATCAACAATTCATCTTACAGTCGCTGGTACAAAAGATGCTATATGCATGGTTGAGGCAGGTTCAAAGGAAGTTACTGAAAAAGAAATGCTTGAAGCTTTGATGTTTGGGCATGAATATATAAAGAAGCTTTGTGAATTCCAGGAAGAAATAATTAAAGATTGTGGAAGAGAAAAAGTTGAAGTTGAATTAGCTCATATTGATCCAGAAGTAGAAAAAGCCGTTAAAGATTTTGCAATGGATAAGATGTACGAAGCATTATCATCTAATAAAGGTAAATTGGAAAAATATGCTGATGTTGATAAAGTAAAACTTGATACTATGGAAAATTTTGCTGAAGTATATGGTGAATATGAGAACTGTGATGAATTATTAGGACAGGTTAAAAAAGTTGTTGATAGCATAGAAGGCTTAGTCGTAAGAAGAATGATTACTATTGATAAAAAGCGGACTGACGGAAGAAAAATGGATGAAATTAGGCAGTTATCAGCAGCGATTGATCTATTACCAAGAACGCACGGTTCGGCTTTGTTTACTAGAGGAGAAACACAAGCTCTTGCTACTACTACTTTGGGTAGTTTAGAAGAGAATCAAATATTAGATGGTTTAACTTTAGAAGCAACAAAGAGATTTATGTTACATTATAATTTCCCTAATTATTCAGTTGGTGAAGTTGGAAGATATGGATCGCCTGGAAGAAGAGAAATTGGTCACGGGGCATTAGGAGAAAGATCATTATTACAGGTTATGCCCGATGAAAAAGAATTCCCTTATACTGTTCGTGTAGTATCTGAAATATTGGAATCAAATGGGTCATCTTCACAAGCGACGATATGTGCTGGATGTTTATCATTAATGGCGGCTGGTGTACCAATTAAAGCGCCAGTAGCGGGAATTGCCATGGGGCTTATTACATCAGAAGATGGCAAAAAATATACTATACTAACAGATATTCAAGGATTAGAAGATCATATGGGAGATATGGACTTTAAAGTATCTGGCACAAGAAAAGGAATTACGGCTTTACAAATGGATATAAAAATAAAGGGAGTTAATAAGAAGATACTAAAAGAAGCTTTAGATCAAGCTAAAAAGGCAAGGATGCAAATACTTGATGTTATGGAATCAGTAATAGCAGAACCTAGAAAAGAATTATCTAAATATGCTCCTAAGATTGAGATAATGCATATAGATCCAGAAAAAATAAAAGATGTAATTGGTAAAGGTGGAGAAATGATTACTAAGATTATTTTAGAAGCATCCCATGTTACATCTGTTAATGATATAAATGCTGTTAAAGTTGATTTACAAGATGATGGTACAGTATTAATTTATCATCAAGATAAAGATATAATATCTAAAACTAAAGAAATGATTGAGGAAGTAGTTAGAGAAGTTGAATATGGTCAAATATATAATGGTAAAATAGTTAAAGTTGAAGACTTTGGTTGCTTTGTTGAGTTATGGCCAGGGTGTGAAGGACTAGTACATGTATCTCAACTTGCTTGGGATAGAGTTAATAAGCCTTCTGATTTATTTAGAGTTGGTGATGAGATAATTGTCAAATCTTTAGGTTATGACAATAAGGGGCGTTTAAATCTTTCCCGCAAGGAAGCGCTTCCTAAACCTCAAAGAAGAGAAAAAAATGAGGAGAAAGTTGAAGAAGCCAAGGTAGAAGAAAAGCAAGTTTCTGAAGGGGTAAAAGAAACTTTGAAAAAAGCTTTGAAAAAAGTCAAAGAAAAAGCTGCAGCTAAGAAAGAAAAAGAAGAAGTAGAGGAAAAACCTAAAAGGGGAAGAAAAAAGAAAGAAGAAGAGTAAGAAATAGTTTATTTCTTACTTTTTCTTTATAAATATATGGATTTAGAATTGGTTTATTGCTAAGAATAAGAATACGTATTATAATATTGTAGTTCGATAAGGAGTGCTTATTAGGGAAAGGATGATAAAATGATTAAGTTATTAAGTAATTTGAATAAAAGAGATCGTTTTATGATTGTAATAATTGCATTGTTGGTAGTTTTTTCGGTATTTCTTGATTTAAGGATGCCCGAATACATGAGTAAGATAACACAATTAGTTCAAACTGAAGATAGTACTATGAAGGATATTATGATGGCTGGGGGCCATATGTTATTATGCGCTATAGGTTCTATGGTTACATTAATAATAATATGTTATTTCTCATCGTTATTGGCTGCTAATTTTTCTAAGAATATTAGAAGAAAAGTTTTTACTAAGGTAGAGAGTTTTGGGATTGCTGAAATAAAAAAGTTTAAAACAAGTAGTTTAATAACAAGGACAACTAATGATATAACACAAATTGAAATGTTGCTTGCTATGGGATTACAGCTGTTGATTAAATCGCCAGTAATGGCTGTATGGGCGTTGCTTAAAATAGTTGGAAAAAGTGGAGAACTAAGTATGATTACTGCAACAGGTGTTGTAATTATAGTTGTAACAAATCTATTAATTATAAAAAAAGTTACACCGAGATTTGAAAAAATGCAAAAGTTAACCGATCAGGTTAATGGTGTTACTAGAGAAAATTTGACGGGTATTAGAGTAATTAGAGCGTTTAATGCTGAGGCTTTTCAAGAGGAACGTTTTGAAAGTGTTAATAGTGATTTAACTAATACTCAGTTATCTAACCAAAGGACATTTGCAGTTATGCAACCAATGATGAATTTTGTTATGCACTTTCAACACTTAGGAATATATTTTATTGGGGCCATATTGATTACTAAAGCTGGTATGTTAGATAAAATTAATTTATTCAGTAATATGGTTGTATTTTCCAGTTATGGAATGCAAGTAATCATTTCGTTTTTAATGTTAACGATGATATTTATGATACTTCCTAGAGCTCAGGTGTCGGCAAGACGTATTAATGAGGTCTTGGATGAAGAGATTAGTATAAAGACTGGTTCTTTTGATGGTGATACAAAAGAAAAGGGTGTAGTAGAATTTAAGAATGTATCTTTTAGATATCCTGATGCAGATGAAGATATTATTAAGAATATATCATTTAAAGTGAATAAAGGAGAAACTATTGCATTTATAGGTAGCACTGGTAGTGGAAAGTCAACATTAATTAATTTAGTGCCTAGATTATATGATGCTACAAAAGGGGAAGTATTAGTAGATGGGGTAAATGTTAAAGAATACAAGATAGAGTCTTTAAATAATAAGATTGGGTATATATCACAGAAAGCAGTTATGTTTAATGGAACTGTTAAAGATAATATTGCTTTTGGAGATAACGGAAAAGGGAAACCAAGTTTGAAGAAAATAAAAGAAGCTATAAGTGTGGCTCAAGCTAAAGAATTTGTTGAAAAAATGGATAATAAATATGATTCTCACATAGCTAGAGGCGGAACTAATGTTTCTGGTGGTCAAAAACAGAGATTATCTATTGCTAGAGCTATTGCAAGAGATCCAGAAATATATATTTTTGACGATTCTTTTTCAGCATTAGATTATAAGACAGATTCTACTCTTAGAAAAGAGTTAAGGAATTATACTAAAGATGCTACTAGTATGATTGTGGCTCAACGCATTGGTACGATAATGCATGCTGATAAAATAGTTGTTTTGGATAAAGGAGAATGTGTTGGCATAGGAACACATAAAGAGTTATTAAAGACATGTGAAGTGTATAGAGAAATAGCTTTATCACAACTTAGTGAGGAGGAATTATCTAATGCCTAGACATGGAGGCCCTATGAAAGTGGGGGAAAAATCGAAGGATTTTAAGGGGACTATGATTAAGCTTTTTAAAAGTTTAAATAAATGGAAATCATTAGTAATAGTTTCTTTGTTATTAGCCTTATTAAGTGCTTTACTTTCTACTATTGCACCTAATAGACTTTCTAAGTTAACAGATGTAATATCAGAAGGAATAAAGCCTAACGCAGAAAAGATACAAGAAATATCTAAAGAAATTTATAGTAATGCTATGAAGAATTATGTCGCTTATTTAGATAAGAGTGTTATGAATAGTGATGGTAAGGCAAAAGTAGACAGCGAAACAAGTGAGTTAATAAAAGGATTTAATGAATTATCAGATAGTGATAAGGCTTCTATATTAAAAGATATAGAAATAGATGGAGTTAAAGTTAATGTTGAGGATCAAATTGCGTTTTTGGAAATAGTAAATACTATGAATGATTCGTTGGTTACTGAAGATTTATTAAAGTTATTAGATAAATTACCAGAATCTATTAAGGCATTAGTAGAGCCTAAAATGAATATGAGTAAAGTTAGATATAGAGCAGTAGTTTTGGCTATTATTTATATACTTAGTTCTATATTTGGATATATACAAGCGTATATAATGGCAACTATATCAAATAATTATGCTAAGAAACTAAGAAGTGATATTAGTAGTAAGATTAATAGGTTACCATTAAAATATTTTGACAATCATGAAACGGGAGATGTTTTATCAAGAGTAACGAATGATGTTGATTCAATTGCTATGAATATGAATCAGAGTTTAGCTACCTTGGTGTCTAGTAGTACATTGTTCTTGGGGTCTATAGTAATGATGTTTGTTACTAATTATCTTATGGCTTTAACTGCTATTTCAGCAAGCATTCTTGGCTTTGTCGGATCTTTTATACTATTAAAGAAAAGTCAAAAGTATTTTATGCAAAGACAAGAAGAATTAGGTAATATTAACGGCCATATAGAAGAAACTTTTTCTGGTCATAATGTTGTGAAAATTTATAATGGGGAGGCAGAAGCCCTTGAAGAGTTTGATAAAATAAACAATCGCTTATATAACTGCAATAAAAAGAGCCAATTTATATCGGGAGTTATGCAACCATTGATGGGGTTTGTTGGTAACTTTGGATATGTGGCTGTATGTGTTGTTGGAGCTATACTAGTGATGAGGGGTCAGACTTCATTTGGTACTATTGTTGCTTTTATGATATATGTTAGGCTGTTTACTAATCCATTATCACAAATTGCTCAATCTTTGACGGGGCTTCAATCAACTGCTGCAGCGGCTGAAAGGGTATTTGAGTTTATAGAAGAGCAAGAAATGGCAGATCAAGGTAGTATTACAGCATTTTTGGATAAAGATATTGTAGATGGGGACATTGAATTTAAAAATGTTAAATTTGGTTATAATGAAGATCGGATTATTATAAATAACTTTAGTGCTAAGGCTAAAAGTGGTGAAAAGATTGCGATAGTTGGGCCAACTGGGGCCGGAAAAACTACTATAGTTAATTTGTTAATGAAGTTTTATGATATAAATGAGGGGGATATTCTAATTGATGGAATATCTACTAAGAATTTAACAAGAGAGAATATTCACGATTTATTTATTATGGTTTTACAAGATACTTGGTTATTTGATGGAACGGTAAGAGATAATATAAAATATAATAAAAAGGAAATAACTGATGAAGAAATTTGGCAAGTATGTAAGGTAGTAGGAATAGATCATTTTATAAAAACTTTGCCGGGAGGATTGGATTCTAATGTCGCTGACAATGATTCGATAAGTCAAGGGCAGAAACAGTTAATTACTATTGCAAGAGGTATGATTGAAGATGCTCCTTTCTTGATATTAGATGAAGCAACAAGTAATGTAGATACGAGAACTGAGGAATTGGTTCAAAAAGCAATGGATAAGCTGATGGAGGGGAGAACATCGTTTATAATAGCTCATAGGCTTTCTACTATTAAAAATGCAGATTTAATATTAGTCATGGATAATGGTAATATTATAGAACAAGGAACACATGAAGAATTAATGCGGAAGAAGAATGGTTTCTATGCTAAATTGTATAATAGTCAGTTTGAAATAAACTAAAGAGAAATCTTTAGTTTTTATTTGACGTATAGATAATATGTATAGAAAAATATAAACATTTATGGTACTATTTTAGTGAGAGTGGTTATTTATGGATGAGAATGAGTTTATAGCAGGAGAAAGAAAAATAAGAAAGAAGTATGATTTATTATTGCTTGTTGAGTTGTTGAATTATTATTATCAAAATAATACTAGTTTTAAAGTAAGTAATATATTGAATAGCTTGCAAGATGCCATTGTTTATGATAAATCTGAGAAGGAAGAATTAATTAAAGAAGCTAAGAAAATACTTGAGGATAAATACAATATTAAGATTGAAAGTAAAAGTTGAACTTTCTTTTTTTTATGATACAATAGTTTTCATCAGTGGTGGGGATATGACAAAGTTAAGTGTTGATAGAAATAAATTGTCGCAAACTATTAAAGATGCTCTTATACATAAGAAGTATTTTTCTTTGGTTTGTGTTTTTTTGTTAGATTCTTTAGATTTTTCAATTAATAAAAATCAACTAGCTAAAAATTTTGAAAATCATGATAATTCAAAGCTAGAAAATTTGTTGGAATTTGTAGCTTTAGCTTCAATAATAGATTCACGCAAGGATATGGCAAATATTAATAATCAACTTCTTGAAGCTCAAAGAAGAATGATTTCTTTTCATTGGCTAAGTAATCCACATCATCATGAATATCACATGATAGTAGAACCCGAGGATTATCAATTACAATCAGGTATCGATGTTTTATATTTGATTGAGACTGCTTGTGATTTACAAGCGAGAGCTGTTCAAATGCAAAATAGTGCGTTGGAATTCTTAGATGTTCAACAAGAAATGAGATATCATTATAGCAAAGAAAAATTTGATATCCTAAAAGGGTATTTACAAACTTTAGTTAAAGCGATGGATGGTGTAATTGTTCCTCAAAAATTCAATTTGGATGATTTGTTTGTTTCTAATGATCCTGTTGTTAAGGGGTTACTAAGATTACCAAATATAAATTTTGTGGACAAATTGACTGTTTCCTGTCTTGAATTAGAAAAATCTAATATGCAAGATTTTTTTGGCGTAACATATATAGTTAGAGATAGGAATACAAAAAAGGAAATTGGGGAAATAACACTGTATTGTAATAATAAACTTTATTATTCAGTTCCTAAAGAGTATGAAAGAGATTTGTTAACGGGAGTTAAAGAATTGATATCTGGTTCGTCTATAGATGTGGGAAGTATTAACGCGTTAGAATTGATGGATGAGCAATTATTTGACTATCAAGAAGGACAAGGAGTACTTACTTATAGTATAAATAAAGGAAATCTTAGTTGATTTCCTTTATTTTGTCTCCCTGATATATATTTCTTCTTTTCATTTCTTTATCTATATCGTTTAAAACAACAAATTTCTTTAATAGCCATTTTGGTTCTATTAAATCCTCCTTTTTGGGATCGCCAGTTATGCGATGGATAACTATGCTAGGATTTAAATATTCTAATTGTTCACATACTATATCTATATATTCTTCTTTGCTAAGTATATGGAATGGATTAGCTATATAATAATCTGCTAAATCAGTATCTTTTATAATATGAAGCATGTGTATTTTTATACCATTTATATTTAATTGGTTAAGGTATTTTATTGTTTCTATCATGTCTTCTTTTGTTTCATTTGGTAGACCGTTAATAATATGAACAACTACTTTTATATTTCTTTTTTGGAGTTCTTTTACAGCCCTTTCAAAATTATTTAAATCATGTCCTCTATTAATAAATTTCAATGTTTTTTCGTGAATGCTTTGTAAGCCTAGTTCGACGATTAAATCGGTTTTTTTATTAAGTATTTCTAAATAATCATAGCATTCTTTGGATATTGCATCACTTCTTGTGGCTATGTTTAATCCGGCGACATTAGGTAGTGATAGAATTGTTTCATATTTTTGTTTTAGTACTTCTAATGGTGCATAGGTATTAGTATTGGCTTGGAAATAACCGATATAATAGCTGTCAGGCCATTTCTTTTCCATTATGTTTTTGATGCTATTAAACTGGGTTATTAAGTCTTCATTTTTATTTCCAGCAAAATCACCAGATCCAAGACGTGAGCAAAAAATACAACCATGTCCATTTTTTTCTTTGTTAGGGCAGCTAAAATCGCCATTTAAGGATACTTTGAATGTTTTTTTGCCATATTTTTTTTTATAGTAGTAGTTTAAAGTATGATATCTTTTGTTATCTAAAGTATATTTAAACATATAATCACCAATCTTATTATAATATATTATTGGGGATGATTCTATTGATACACTTGTATAAAAAAATGTTTTTAAGTATAATTGTTGTTAGAGTTATTTCTTTTAGGAGGTATTTGTTGTGGCAAAAAGAGTTAAAACACCATGGTATAATTTTTATGACGGAGTAAAAGAACATCTGGAATATCCTAATACTTCGATATATAAACTGTTGGAAAATACTGCAAATAAGCATTTAGATTATATTAGTTATAATTATTTTGGAAACAAAAAATCCTATTCGCAGTTTTTAGATCAAATAGATTTATGTGCTAGAGCATTTAAGGCTTTGGGAGTAAAAAAAGGAGATAAAATAAGTATATGTATGCCCAATACTCCAGAGGCGATAATATCTTTTTATGCAATAAATAAAATTGGTGCGGTTGCTAATATGATACATCCTTTATCTTCTGAAAATGAAATTAAGTATTTTGTAAATTTAACTAAAAGTGAGTATATAGTTGCAATTAATATAGCTGTAAATAAGATTATTCATATTGTAAAAGAAACAAGTCTTAAGAATATAATTTTGGTTAGTCCGGCTGATTCTATGCCATTTTATTTGAAGATAGGTTATAATCTTACGGCGGGAAGAAAGGTTAAACTGGAGGAAAGCTCAATATTAATAAAATGGAAAGATTTCATTAAGAAAGGTAAGGAATATACCAGAAGAATTACTGGTAATGGATATGTTGGTAGTGATTTAGCAGCAATACTATATAGCGGAGGAACAACAGGATATCCGAAAGGAATTGAGTTGACGAATCTTAATTTTAATGCATTAGCAATACAAAGTGTAGAAATGGTAGCTAATCTACAGCCTCAAGATAAAGTGTTGGCTATAATGCCAGTATTTCATGGATTCGGTTTGGGTATATGTATTCATACTGTACAATATTTTGGAGGGTGTAGCATTCTATTACCACAATTCAATGCTAAGACTTTTGTAAAACTTATTAAAAAGTATAAACCAAATATTATTGCTGGTGTTCCTACTTTATATGAAGCTTTGTTAAAAAGTGAAGGATTAGAAAATGTTAATCTATCATTTTTAAGACTTGTAATATCTGGGGGAGACTCTTTATCTATAGAATTAAAGAAGAAAGTAGATAAGTTTCTTAATGAGCATGGTGCAAATATTCAGGTTAGAGAAGGCTATGGATTGACTGAGTGTGTAACTGGAAGTTGTTTAACTCCGTTAAACTATTATCGCGAGGGAAGCATTGGTATTCCTTATCCTGATACTTATTATAAAATAGTAAAAAAAGATACTATTCAAGAGTTGCCTTATGGAGAAGAAGGCGAAATATGTATAGCTGGTCCATCTGTTATGAAAGGATATTTGGGTGATCCTGTTGATACTAAGATAACTCTTAGAAAGCATTATGATGGTATGACCTGGTTACATACTGGTGACTTGGGCTTTATGGATAAAGATGGCTTTGTTTATTTTAAGCAAAGGTTGAAAAGATTAATAGTTAGTTCGGGTTATTGTATTTATCCGCAGTATATAGAAAACACTATTGATTCACATCCGGATGTTCTTCTTAGTTGTGTAATAGGTATTCCACATCCATATAAACAAGAAGTTGCTAAAGCTTTTATTGTATTAAAGCCAGGTATTAAGCAAAGTGATGAGGTATTGCAATCAATAAAAGACTTGGTACAAAATAAAATAGCTAAGTATTCTTGGCCATATGAATATGAGTTTAGAGATGAACTTCCAAAGACGTTAGTGGGAAAGGTAGCTTTTAATGAGTTGGTAAAGGAAGAAAAAGAAAAAAATTCAATTGTTGAAAAATAATTAGATTTTTATTATTATATTAATGGCTGTGTCTAAGTATTTCAATGGATAGAATATTTCCCTCCGAAGGAAATGATAAGGGTTCGATTCCCTTCTTAGACACCAGTGATAATAACTAACAATAATGTTAGTTTTTTATTTGCTTTTTTTTCAAACAAATAGTAAACTGAAGTTAGGTAATATAAGGGAGTATTTGGTTATGATTAAGTATTTTAAATATATAAAATATGCGTTGTTACTATTTTTGATTATTATTCTTTTAATACATGTAGTGGTTAGTAAGAAAGAACTAACTATTAATGATGTTAATAATTTGATGATTGTTGCTCATAAAGAAGATGGGCTTATTTGGGGTGGTAATAATTTAGTAAATGATAGATACTTGGTAGTATGTATTACTTGTAGTGAGGAAGACCGAGATTTTATAAAAATTATGAAAAATGCTAAGAATAAGTATGTATTATTAAATTATGATGAAGAAACAGATTTTTATGAGGAAAGAAATATACTAGAGAGGGATTTAAACAAGTATTTGTATTTAAAGGATTGGGATAAAATAGTAACTCATAATCCTGATGGGGAATATGGAAGTGATCAACATAAAACAATTAGTAGTTATGTTAATAAATTATTAGATAATAAAGAGAAATTGTATTATTTTAATAAATACTATTTAAAAGAGGAACTAGTTGAGAATAGCTATTCATTATATTTACTTAGTAGAGAAGAAGTGGATAGAAAAGTTAAAATGTTGGGTATGCTTAATGATATAGAATATGTAAAAGAATTCGAACATATTATTCCTTATGAAGAGTTTATTATATATAAAGAGTGGGGGAATAATAATGAATAAAAAAGATTTGAAGAATATTTGGTTAATACTATTTTTGTTCATTGTTATTTTGGCTTTTTTGTTAAATAGTAAGTATTTATTTGGTAATAGTTTAAATTATTATAAAGAATTGGATATTCTCAGCATTTTAAAAAGTAATTATCTAAATACTAAAAAGGTTCTTCCAACATTTATTAATGAACGTGGGATATCATATAATATATATAATTATGTAAGATACGGCTTATTAAATCCTTTTATAATTATTACTTATTTTATTAATATTAATTTGAGTGAATATTATAGTGTACTAGGTGTAATATCGCTGGGGATAGGAATAATACTTTTGTATAAGTTTTTATATAGTATGAAATATGATAGATATACTATTCTTATAACTGTATTCTTTGTAATGGTAAGTGCCAATATATATAAGATTATGTTTAATAGTATATTAGATATGCTTGTATTTCCTTTCTTGGTTTTAGCATTTATAGGTGCAAAAAAAAGATTAGACTCTAAAAAGGGAATGTCATTATGTATTAGTATATTTATAATAAGTATTGTTAATTATATGTATTTGCCGAGTATTATAATATGTTTACTAGTTTATAGTTTATATTATTATTATATAAATAATAAGAAGTTTTTATTAAAAAAATGGTTTTGGTTTTTTCTTAGTTTTATTGTGCCAATATTAGCGGGGTTATTAATGGGAAGTATTGCATTAGTTCCGGTAATAGATAATATAGAAATTAATATATTAGATATGATAAGAATTAATTATGATATAAATATAGTAATAGTATTTAGTGTTTTATTTGGAATATTTAGCAATAAAAGGAACAGAATTTTGAGTATAACTATGTTGTTATTCTTATTATTGTTTAACAATTATTATTTGAGTTATTTAGTTTTATTAGGTGTGATGGTTGGTAATTTTGTTGAAGGGATAATTAAGGCTAAAATAAGTAATAAAGTAATAATATTAGGAATTTTAATATCTTTTATGTATCTGATTGTTAATATAAACTATATCATCTTTGTTATAGTCTGGTTATTTAGTATGTTCTTATATAAAGATACTAAGAATAAGAAATGTTTATTAATAGTTTTGGCTTTTACATTTATTTATACTTGGTATGATGTTTCAGATATAGAATTGTATAATAAAGATTTTATTAATAGTTTTGAATATAATGTAAATGACTATAATACTTTATATCAGATGTTAATGGGAAATAATATAAGTGATAAGAATATTATTGGTTTTAGGAAAAATATGGATAAAAATGGTAAGGTATTTTATAAAAATGACGATGTATTATATAGGGGATATGCTACAAATAGTATTATGAGTTATGAAGATTATGAACAATTAAATGGATTGGCTAAACAAGAGGTGATGTTAAGTACGATTGTTACGGATTCTCATAGTAAAAATGAATATGTATCGTATGTGGATGAAGTGAAAATACCTATGGATCATTATGATGTACAGATGAATAATAATACTAAGTTTGTTTATAAGTTAAATAAAGTTGATTGGAATAAAATAATGTATATAGAGTTTATTGCTAGTAGTAATAATTGTGATGGTGGTAGTATTAAGATTAATAATGTTGTTAAGTATATTGATTGCAAGGAAGAACAGTATTCTTATACTATTAGTGATAATAACGTAAAAGAGTTGGTTATTAATATTAGTGAAGGGAATTATAAAATAAAGAATATAAAGATATATAGTCTAGATTATGGAAGAATTATAAATAATAAGATGAGTTTAGATGAATTCTTTGTAAAAAATGATAATGGGAGAATATCTGGTGATATTCAAGTGGCTGGAGATGGTTACTTTGTTATTAATATTCCATATAATCATGGTTATGAAATGAGAATAGATGGGGAGATAGTTAAATATGAAAAAGTTAATGTTGATTATATTGGTGTGCCGATAACTAAGGGGAAACATAGTATTACTATTAATTATGATATTAAATATAGATTAATGTCAGTGTTCTTTTCTTATTTGGGATTAGTATTTATGTTATTAGTTAATTATTTGGAGAAGAAAAGGAAATTTACGTAAATAGAGAAATAAAAGAACGACAACGCTGTTATTATATGTGATAATAATAGTAAAGAAGGTGGGGAAGATGAAAGCAAAATGTGTTTTTATTGACATCGATGATACTTTAGTTCCTTCCAATGGTATGGTTACTTCTTATGCTAAAGAAGTAATGACTCGTTTAAAAGAAAAAGGGATACTAGTAGTAGTAGATACTGGTAGAAGTTCTAAATACGCAATAGATAAGGCTAAAGAAGCTAATTTATCGAATTACATAATAAGTTCTAATGGGGCAGAGGTATATGACTATGTAAATGATATTGTTATTTTTCAACAAGCTATTCCTCTTGAAATTGTAAAGAAGGTATATAATTATTGTCAAGAATTAGAAATAACATTGATATTGAATTCTTTAGGAAATAGATTTATTAATAAAAAAGAATATAAGTATAATAATGAACCAGTTGAGTATTTTAATGATATAGATTTAGTATTAAGAAATAATTCTATTAATCAATTGGTTATACTCTCTGATAATTATGATAGAATGTTAGTTATTCCTAATATGTTTAAAGAAAAGTTTCCAAGTTTGAAGGTTGTTCATTCTTCTAATAGTTTGATTGAAGAAAAGAGGATGAAGAATAAGGAATATTATCACGATATAGTTTTGGAGAACACAGCTAAAAGTACTGGCTTAGTTGAGCTTTTAGATTATTTGAAGATTAGTGCTGATGATGTAATAGCAGTAGGTAATGGGTATGATGATGTATGTATGTTTGATGTGGCCGGGACATCTATTGCTGTTGGGAATGCTAACTTTAAACTAAAAGAAGTGGCAACTTATATAGCAGATTCAGTTGAAAATGATGGCGCGGTAAAAATGTTGGAAAAGTTATTGCTAGAAGATAGTTAATTGGGATAGAATATAGGTGGTATATATGAAAAAGAAACAAATAGTTGATAGCTTAGTAGGGGTCATAGTTTTATTAATTGGTGTATTATATTTATTATTTCCTTTATATCATATCAATAATTTGAAATTGATTAATATTGTGATGTTTAGTATATTAGGTGTGGTATCTTTTGGCCAGTTTTTAATTAATAAAAAAAGTAAAGATTATACAGGATTATTTAATCTGGGAGCATATATATCGTTTGTAATACTTATGATTAAATTTGATATTAGTAGGCCCAAGGTATTGAGTATTTGTATTCTTACATGGGTAGCTTTGGAAGCGATTATTAAGTTCAAAAAAAGTGATTATTATAATGATAGAAGAGATAGAATGTGGAAAATAAGTCTTGTGATGCTAGTATTTTTTATAATAAGTGGAATACTGACTAGTATTAATTTAAGATATAGTGAAGAAGTAAGAATGATAATGATGGGATTTCTTCTTTTTATAGACGGAATATTGGAAATAATTGATCCGGTTGTAAAAAGTTTAATATAAGTGTTGTTTACAAAACAACATTTTTTCTTGTATAATCTTTGTTAGGTGTTTGAAATGAAATTAGTTGATGATTTTAAAGATTATGAATTGCTTGATTTAGGTAATGGCATGAAACTTGAGAGATGGGATAAAACTATTTTGTATCGCCCCGATCCGCAAGTAATATGGGATAAGAGTATAGATTTGGGTAAGGTTGATGCTATATATCATAGAAGTAATAAAGGGGGAGGAAGCTGGGAAGTAAAAACAGCTAATCTTCCTGATAGATGGCAAGTTAGATATCGTGATTGGGTATTTAATATAAAACTTATGGGGTTTAAGCATACTGGCTTGTTTCCTGAGCAGGCTTATAACTGGAATGTTATTTATGATAAAATAAAGAAGGCTAATAGAAAAGTTAAGGTTTTAAATCTGTTTGCTTATACAGGTGCTGCATCTGTAGCGGCTTTATCTGCGGGAGCTGAGGTCGTTCATGTTGATTCATCTAGAGGAATGGTGGATTGGGCCAAAGAAAATGTTGAAAGCTCGGGATTATCTGGCAGACCAATAAGATTTTTAGTAGATGATTGTATTAAGTTTGTAAAAAGAGAAATTAGAAGAGGGAATAAATACGATATTATAATTATGGATCCTCCTTCGTTTGGGAGGGGATCTAATGGAGAAGTATGGTCTTTAGAAAAGAATCTATATGAGCTGGTAGAATTGTGTAGCGAATTATTAAGTGAAGAGCCGATTATGTTTTTAATTAATTCTTATACTACTGGAATATCAAAAACTATTCTAGAAAATGTCTTATCATTAACCGTTAATAGAAAGTATAAGGGTATTATATCTAGCGATGAGATTGGTATTAGATGTAAAAACGAATTATTACTACCTTGTGGTATATATGCAAGATGGGAGAGTAACGATTAAGTGTTACTCTTTTTTTGATAAAAAGGAAATTAATTATTAATTGCTAATATATATAGTGAAGGGATAACTAGAAAGGTAAGAGATGATAAGTTTAAGAAATATTAGCAAAAAGTATGGTAATAATATAGCATTAGATAATATAAGTCTAGATTTTAGGGAGAGAGAGTTTGTAGCAATTCTAGGAGAATCTGGTAGTGGTAAGTCAACTTTGTTAAATATTATTGGCGGTTTAGATGGGTATGATTCAGGGAATCTTTTTATAGATGGAATAAGTACAAAGAAATATAAAAATAAAGATTGGGATAATTATCGGGAACAGAAATTAGGTTTTATATTCCAAGGGTATAATTTGATAGAACATTTAAATGTATTAGAAAATGTAAAAAGTTCATTATTATATAGAAAGAGAATTGATAAAAATAGAGTATGCTTAGAAATCTTAGAGGTACTTGGAATAAAGAGACTAGCTAAAAGGAATGTTAAAGATTTGTCAGGAGGAGAAAAACAACGGGTTGCAATAGCTCGGGCTTTGGTTAAAGATCCGGAGGTATTATTGTGTGATGAACCTACAGGGGCTTTAGATTCTATTAATAGTTTAGAAATAATGGAGAAATTGAAAGAGGCTGCTACTGAGAGATTGGTGGTGGTTGTTACCCATAATGAGGAATTGGCAAAAAAATATGCTGATAGAATAATTAGAATAAAGGATGGGAGGATAGTAAATGATAGTAATATATATGAAGGTGATAAAAGGACTGATAAACAAAATATAGGTAAGAAAAAAGGGTTGAGTATTAAAGATGCCATTGGACTTTCCTATAATAATTTAAAGCTTAGATTAGGCAGAACTTTATTAGTTTCTTTTGCTGGTTCAATTGGAATAATAGGTATTGCTATAATAATGAGTTTATCATTAGGAACTAAAAGGTATATAAAGGAAGAAGAAAGAAAAACATTTGCAGGGTATCCTATCGAAATAAATAAGTTTAGTTATAATTATCAGAATATTAGTTTGAATAGTATTAAAGATAAAGATTGTCCTAAGAATAGAATATGTAGTAAAGATGATATAACAAGTAGTAATGAAATGATAGATGCATTAGCATTAAAAAAGAATGACTTAAAAAGCTTTAAGAATTATCTGGATAGCAATAGAGAAATTAGGAAATATGGTTATGTTGATTATATATATAATATAGAACTAAACATATATAGTGAAAATAATATTAAAATTAATCCGAGCAGTATAAGTGTAACAAATGATAATTTGATAAATGAGGAGAGAGAATTGTTTCAAGAATTTCCCCAAGATACGAATGTTAGAAATGCTCGATATGTTCTGCTTAAAGGAAGATACCCAGCATCTTATAATGAAGTGGTATTAGTGGTAGATAAAGATAATAGTTTAAAAATGTCTACTTTGTATAGATTGGATGTAGAAAATCAAGAAGAATATTTAAAAATGATAGATAAGGTGAAAGATGATAAAAGACCAAGTATTAATCAAAAAGTTTATAAATATGATAATTTTTTAGAAAAAAAGTTTAAGTTAGTATTGAATACTTCTTATTATAGTAAGCGGGGGAATGAATATATACTTAGAAAAGATACGGATAGAGTATTAAAAGAAGCACAAGTGCTTAGTGTTGTAGGAATAGTCAAAGATAAAATGGGGGATGGAAATTTTATTGCGTATAATAATGATTTGTTAGAATATGTTGTTGAAATTAATAAAAAGAGTTTGATATATAAAGAACAAATAGTTAATAGGGAAAAGAATATAATTAGTAATGAAACAATAAATGGTAAGGAAGAGTATGATGAGGTGTTAAAAAAATTAGGAGTTATAGAAGTGGATAATCCTGATGTTATTAACATTTTTGTTGAGAAATACGAGAATAAAAAAGTAATAGAAGATATTATTAAAGAATATAATAAGGGTAAGAAAAACAAAGAAAAGATATATTATGTTGACATGGTAAGTGTGGTGTTAGAAGCATTAAATTCAATGATTCAAATAATTACATATCTTTTAATGGCATTAGTAGCAATATCATTAATAGTTTCTAGTATAATGATAGCGGTGGTTACTTATATAAGTGTTATAGAAAGAAACAAGGAGATTGGAATACTAAGGTCTTTAGGAGCAAGTTCTAGAGATATATCATGTTTGTTTAAAACAGAGACGATGATTGAGGGGTGTGTTTCTGGGATACTTGGAGTATTAATAGCAAGATTGTTAATAATTCCGCTCAATGGAATAATATATAATTTAGTAAGAGTTGAAAACATCGCTTATTTTTCTTTATGGAGAGGACTGTTATTAGTGTTAATTAGCATACTTATTAATTCTGTGGCCGGAATTGTTCCGGCGAGGATAGCAGCTAAAAAAGATATTGTTTCTTCATTAAAAGAGGAATAGTTAGTTTGACTTGGTTAAATACATGTGCTATATTATGACTAACGTTGAAGGGGATAAACGTAATAATATCAATGGTTTAAAGAGACTTGGTGTTTGGTGAGAACTAAGAACAATATATTATTATTCCTACCCCAGAGTAAGATGTAAAATATCTTCGGGTAAACCCGTTATAGAAAAGAGTATAATAGGATGGTACCGTGCTTTTGCACTCCTTGGGTATCATCTTTTTTTATAGGAGATTAATTATATGAAACTAAGAAATAGTTATTTTTTTACTTTAAGAGAGAATTCAAAAGATGAGGAGAGTGTTTCTGGTAATCTATTAGTTAGATCAGGAATGATAAAAAAGGTTGCAGCTGGTATCTATATGTACCTACCTTTGGGTCTTAAAGTCTATCAGAAATTACAGCAAATTGTAAGAGAAGAAATGAATAGGGCTGGAGCTCAAGAACTATTGATGCCTTCTTTAATTCCTGCTGAAGTGTATGAGCAATGTGGTAGAGTAGAAGTATTTGGGGATGATATGTTTAACTTACATGATCGGAAAGGAGCTCATTTAGTTCTTGGTCCTACTCATGAAGAATTGTTTACATATGCCGCAAAAGCGATGGTTAGAAGTTATAAAGATTTGCCTTTTACTCTTTATCAGCAAGCTGATAAATTTAGAGATGAACCACGTCCAAGATTTGGTTTAATTAGAGTTAGAGAGTTTATAATGAAGGATGCTTATTCTTTTGATAGAGATGATGAATCATTAAAAGAATCATATGATAAAATGTTTAATGCTTATAAACGTATTTTTGATAGATTAGATATTGATTATAAAATAGTTAACGCTTCAGTTGGAGCAATGGGAGGAGATTTATCAGAAGAATTTCAAGCTATTACAGAGCGAGGAGAAGATACATTAGTATTATGTGATAAATGTGATTATGCTTCTAATTTAGAGGTAAGTACTAAAAAGTATAGTGATAATAAAGAAAAGAAAAATAAAATTGAAATGGTTGAGACACCCAATACTAAAACTATTGATGAAGTTTGTGAATATCTAAAAATGGATGTTAAGAAAAGTGTTAAGGCGCTTTTGATGAATGTTGATAATAAATTAACTGTCTGCTTTATTAGAGGTGATAGGGAATTAAATGAAGATAAAGTGTTAAAATTATTAGGTGGAAAAGAAATTGGTTTTGCTAATGATGAATTGATTGCGCAATCTAATGCGGTGCCTGGTTATACTGGGCCAATAGGATTAAGAGGAGCAAAAATAATAATTGATGAAGAAATAAAGCATATGATTAATTTCTGTTGTGGCGCTAATAAAGAAGGATATCATTATATCAATTGTAATTTTGAAGATATCAATTATGATATAGTTGGAGATATAGCAACTGTTGTTGAGGGTGATATATGTCCTCAATGTGGAGGTAGACTATATTTTAAAAAAGGAATAGAAATAGGCAATACATTTAAGCTTGGTAAGCATTATGCCGAAGAATTGGGATTGACATATTTAGATGAGGATGGTAAAGAACAGGTGCCAACCATGGGATGTTATGGTATTGGTGTAGGTAGAGTATTAGCATCTATAATAGAGCAGAATAATGATGAGAATGGGATGATATTGCCAATGAGTATTGCTCCATATCAAGTGGCTTTAGTACAGATTGATATGAAAAATGAAGATCAGACGAATTGTGCAGAGTTTGTTTATAATGAATTGTTAGCTGAAGGAATTGAAGTTTTATATGATAATCGTGATGAAAGAGCAGGGGTAAAGTTTAAAGATATGGAATTAATAGGTATCCCTTTAAGAGTTGTTGTAGGTAAAAAGATTGGTGAAGGGCTTGTAGAATTAAAGTATAGAAAGACTGGAGTTATAGAAGAAATTGGTATTAAAGAACTAATTGGTAAAGTCAAAAAAATTGTAAAAGACGGCTTAAAATAAGTCGTTTTTTTTGATATACTTATAATATGGTGATGGTTGGCATGAAAGATTATTTTAATAGATTTTGTATATATTATTTAAACCATTTTAATAAGTCTTATTATAAAAAGATTATAAAGGAAGCAAAAAGAAATAATGTCGATTATGAAAAAATAGATATAGCTGCAAAGGAGTATACTAGTAAACTTAAAGAAAAGTTGAATGAGTTTAATTGTAGAGGTTTGAAAAAAGATACTTATGAAATGATTAATAGGTATATAAAGATAAAGGATGATATGGACGAAGAAGATAAAAAAGTATACTTGGAAATACTTAGTAGTCTTTGTAGAATATATGGCATTAATTTAAGGGATGAACTAAAAGATTATGTAACTGAATTGATGCATCCTGAGGATGTGTTTAAGGAGCTAGTTAAGTGTTATTTAGAAGATAAAGCAAAAGAAGAGATAGATAGAGTTAGAGTAAGGTGTAAATTAGAATACTTTGCTGATGTAGAAGAAAGAGCAAGTGCTTTAGCTAAAGATACTAAAAAAATGTGTAAAAAGTTTAATTATATTATAAATGGAAAAAATAGTATAAATGAAGCTATTAGTAACTATATTTTAAATAAAGATGATTATACTAATGATGATAAGAGCGAAATATTAAATGTTTTGGCTTTGGTTTCTAGAATATATGATATTAATCTACGAGAAGAAATAGAAAAAAGCTACAAGGATAATCATAAAGATAACTCTTTAATTAAGAATGCTAGTAATCCTCTTGATAATAAGGTGTTGTTGATAGCCTATTTGTTTCAAAAATATCATAATTGTAATTTTAATATAAGATATTTGGTGATTCCTAATTATTATAATAAGAATAAATGTAAAGAAGTGGATTATACAAATATACAAGCTAAACTTATTAAAAAGATAATAACTATTTATTTAGATAAAATAAATAATTATGGGACACAAGATATAAATCCGTTGTATATTAATACACTTAGTATAGATGATATGACTAGAATAGATGATATAGAAGAAGATGCAATCGTTTCTTTTATAGAGTATGTTAATAAAGGTATAGAGGAAGATATTGTTATTAGAAAGTTAGAAATGAGTGATGTTCTATATCATTTTTTAGTATTTCTTGTTAATTCTACAGATATTTATAATGCTAATATAGGTAGTGCTGATAATAATTTGTTTATGATTAATGGTGATGAGGATAATATTGCTATTTATATTGGAACTGATGGTGCTGAAAAATCATTAGAATTCTTAGCTAAATATATAATTAAATGTATAGAAAACAATGTTAGTTATAATATGATTAATAAGTGGGAAACGACGAATCATGAGAGAACAATTCTATTGGCGAATAAAGAATCTTTATATTTAAAAATGGAGATTTTAGATGAAATGGGAAAAGAATACGAGGCGATAGTTAATACTTTTGATAAACCAATTGTATCTAGCGCATGTTTGGAGAACAAATATTATGGTGTTAGTTTTTATAAAATAGGGGATTTAGAATATAATGATTTTTTTGATAGTGTAGCGGAAGTGGCTTATTATAGAGTTTTGGGGAAATTAGAAGTTAATAAAATTCATAATGAAGATAATTTAAAAATAATAAATAGTTTTATATCTTTAAAGAGTGTGGAAGGTAGTAATCCTCTTGAGGCTATATATGATGGAAATAGTTTTAGTAGTATCAAAGATATTATTAATAGATATATTACGGAAATTAGTAGTTCTTTAGATGTATATTTTAGTAGTGAAGATAAATTGCAACTATTTGTTGATGAGTTTAGTAAAAGTATGATGTATATAGCTAACATTTGTAGGGGAAAAAAGAAAAATAGTAAATCTAATATAGCAATTAGTGATAATGATGTTGTTTAAATAGAATTTATTAGAATAAAATGATATAATCGTATAGTAGGTGATTATTATATGGCGTCAGCAATTATTCATTTGTGTGTTGCAAAAGAAGTTAATAAAGTATTAGGTATGGATGAAAAATTGTTGTTTTTAGGAACAATTGCTCCTGACTTATCTAAGCAGATAGGGCAAACTAAGGAGATAAGTCATTTTTTAGATCATTCTAATGAAGATAATATTCCTAATATAGATAGATTTCTTAATAAATATAAAGATGAATTAGTAAAGCCGTTTGAAATGGGATATTTTATTCATTTACTAACAGATAAGTATTGGTTTAGAGATTATATATATAATTATATAGAAAGATATGCTATAGAAAGTGGTAGAAAAGATATTACAGAATCGGCTTTAGTAAGGCTGATATATGATGATTATACTAATATAAATATAGACTTAATTGATAAATATGGATTATCCTTGGAGTTGTTTTATGAAGAGTTTAAATATCCTACTAGTAAAATAATAGAAATACCGATGGATAAATTACCTATTATAGTTGAAAAGATGGGGATTATAATTGAAGAAAGTAAACAAGAAAAAACCTTTATTTTTGATACCTATGATATAGTTAAATTTATTGATGAAACAGTTAAGTATATTATTAAAGATATTCAAATGTTAGGATTAAATAAGGTATCACAAGAGTGATACCTTTTTTATCCATTTATTAAGTAAAGAACAAATATGCTTAATCCTATTAATATTGCTGCTATTGTAACAAATATTGAAACTAAATTTAGATAACCACTTGAATTTGAATATTCTTCTGCTGTCGATTTAGAAACTCCAGCGGGCAAAAATGTTCTAGCTTCTCCTCTGCCTTTTGTTTTATTGTTGTATTCTTCGCATATTCTTCTTCCTTCAGCAATAATCCAATTATCAGTTGCGGTTAGATTTCCATTGAGTTCTAAATTAGTTAAATATTTGTCTAGCTCACTTATAGCTGCGTCTATTTCGAGGGTATCATTATTGATGGCATCTTCAAGTCTTTTAAAGTATCCATCCCAGTCAAATTTTTGGTAATTGTTGTTCATACTATCTACCTTCTTATAAATTATATGATAGCATAAAATAATCTGTTTTAAAATATAAATTATGATGTTATAATACCATTGTGATTGTCATGAAAAAGGAATTAAATGAAAAATTTATCAGGGAATTATCTAAGAAAAAGAATGAGCCAGAGTGGATGTTAGAGTTTAGATTAAACTCTTATAAAAAGTTTTTGGAATTAGATAATCCTGATTTTGGACCTAAGATAGATATAGATTTTTCGAAAATTAATTATTATAAGTCGGATGTCGATAAAATAACAAATGATTGGAAAAGAGTTAATTGTAGTATTAGAAATAGTTTTGATAAACTTGGAGTTATTGAAGCTGAAGAAAAATATCTTGGAGGAGTTACTAATCAATTTGAATCCGAAGTAGTATATCATAATCAAAAGGTTGAAGAAGGAGTAATTTTTACTTCTACTGATGAAGCTTTGAAGAGATATCCGGATTTGTTTAAAGAATATTTTAATAGTTTAGTTAAGTATGATGAAAATAAGTATACTGCATTAAATGGAGCAGTATGGAGTGGTGGATCTTTTATATATGTTCCTAAAGGTGTAAAAGTAGATAAGCCTTTACAAAGTTATTTTAGGATTGAGACGGAGTCTTTAGGGCAATTTGAAAGAACAATTATTATTGTTGATGAAGGAGCTGATTTGTCTTATATAGAAGGGTGTACTGCTACTCAGTATAGTATTGCTTCTCTTCACGCTGGTGTAGTAGAAATATTTGTTAAAGACGGGGCTCATTGTCGTTATTCTACTATTCAAAATTGGTCAACTGATGTGTATAATTTAGTAACTAAAAGAGCTATTGTTTATGATAATGGAATTATGGAATGGGTAGATGGGAATATAGGAAGTAAAGTTTCTATGAAATATCCTTCTTGTATATTAGCTGGAGATGGAGCAACAGGTAATTCAATATCTATAGCTTATGCTAAAGAGGGACAATATTTAGATGCTGGAGCTAAGATGATTCATTTAGCACCAAATACGAGAAGTAATATAGTAAGTAAATCAATTGCGGAAGGTGGAGGAATTAGTAATTATAGGGGAACTACTAAAATAACTAAGAAAGCGTTAAATTCAAAAGCTAGTGTTAAGTGTGATACAATAATTTTAGATGGTATTAGTAAAAGTGATACTTTTCCTAAAAATATAGTTGGTAATTCTTCTTCAATTTTGGAACATGAGGCGACAATATCTAAAGTTTCTCAAGAAAAGATGTTTTATTTAACTAGTAAGGGGTTAAGTGAAAATGCTGCTAAAGAATTATTAATTATGGGATTTATTAGTGATTTTAAAAAAGAATTACCAATGGAATATGCAGTAGAGTTGAATAGATTATTAAAAGAGTAATATTTGTGTTGTTATTAGGTGTATGATATTATATGCCTAATATTTTTTTGGGGGGAAGTGATAATTATGGAGAACTTGCTTGGGTGGAAAGCTTTAAATAAATATGCATCTGCAATTAATCTTATTCGTCCACTAAAAGAGAATTCTCAATTTGGTTCTTTAGTGGTGGACAAAGATGTTTTAAACTGTATATTGAATGAAATTCCTATTAATTATGATAATATTGATAAAGCAATATATATTTATATTAAGACTTGTTATGAGTTGCACTTTTCAATAAGATTTATTCTTTATGATGATATAATTCTTTATAATAGTGTTTTTCCAGATCCTCAAGCAGATATTTCTATGCTAAATAGTGATTTTAAGGATACTGAGTGTTATAGAACTAGTTTGTTGCTGCAGATTCTATATAAAGAATTTTTGGGCATAGATTCTTGTATAATCGCACCAATAGGAGATGTTTTAAAACCATTTGAGTGGATGGACCGCGGGTATGGTTGTTCGCATCGCCTTTTAGTCTTTAAATCAGGAGAATATGTTGTTGAAGCCGATACCTCTATATCAACACTAGGAGGATTAAATGATTTATATAATGTGAAAACCTTTACGAAATTAGTAGGTTTAAATTGTATTAATAATGATGATGAAACAGTAAAAGATTTTAATAATAGAGTCAGGAGGGTATATAAAGAATTTTTTGATAGTTTAAGGAAGAAAAAAATGGTTCCGAAAGAAATTAATGCCAAATATATAAGGGATGCGCAGACTAGGGATGCGTTTATTAAACATTATGCTAATAGAACTTTCGATGATAGGTTTAATATTTTTGGTAATGCTTTGGCTAAATCGCCGTTTAGTAACGTTGAATTTCTTTCTTCGGTTTTGACGTCTGGGAAAAACATGTTTAAGGAAGAGGAACGGAGATTACGCAAGGAAAGGTTTAGTGTTTATTTTATTAAAAGGCGTATAAAAAATAAATCTTTATATATGGGGCCATATTTTGATATGCATGATGATTTCGATTGGGAGGTTGTAGTTGTGATAAATAGTAAAAATGGTGGAAATATATATCAAGAAGAGGGAACAAAGTATTATAAGTATGATAAGACTTTGCGAACTTTAATCGAGATATCTCCGACAGAATTATCATCCAAAATGTATAAAGAGTATTTTCCAATCAATGGTTTTACTTTACCTTTTGATAATTTCGGCTTTGGAGATGAAGAAGATGATGTGGCTTTTGGTGCTGGACAACCATATTGTTTTAAATAAAAAAATTATAAAAGTCTAAAAAAGTATAAAAAGAGCTCAAAATAGTTTTTTGGGCTTTTTAAATGGCTTAAAAAAGAAGTGGGTATTATATATATTGTTTTTTTGATAAGAAAATAAATATTAATCTGTTTTTTTTCCTGTTTGTAATAGCTTTTAGATTTTGCTAGGATGGTTGGCGAAAGGAGGGATGGAATGTTAAATCAAGTGATATTGGTAGGAAGGTTAACTACTGATCCACAAGCAGAAACAACTGATAATGGTAAAAAGTTTTCTCATATAACACTGGCGGTTCCTAGGAGTTTTAAGAATTCGGAAGGAATATATGAAACTGATTTTATACGTTGCACTTTGTTTAGTGCTATAGCAGCTAATACTTCTGATTATTGTAAGAAGGGAGATATAGTTGGGATAAAAGGACGTTTACAGGTTAGTTCTTATAGTGATGAAAATGGAAATACTAAATATTCTACAGATGTTATTGCTGAAAAGGTCACTTTTTTGACCAGTAAAGCCAGTGAATTAAAAGAAGAAGAGGAATAAAAAGTAAATAATTGAATGTGTTATCACTTATTTTATATCTGTTATATCCCTTAAAGTTTATAACACATTCTTATCTTAGTTCAATTGTTCATTAGTTTGCTCCCCAGAATAAACTAAATGTAAAGAGACTTAATCCGGGTGATTAGGTCTTTTTTTTCTTTGGGGCTTTTGAGGCCTTATTTTTAGGATGATAAACGGTGATGTAAAGTTTTTGACGTTAAAAAAGCCGAACGTTTGGAGTGACGAACAAAAGTTGTTAAAAAAAGAATAAGTTTGCTTTTAATAAAAAAAAATATTTGCTAAACTTTATTAAGGTAGAGAAAATTTTTGGTAAAAGGAGAGATGTAAATGAAAGTACAATACCTGGGTTCATGCGCCCAAAAAGACATTGAAGAAAGGGTTAGAATGGTTGCGACAGCGGCCGGCTTGTCGCGATATGATGGGACAGTAACCCAATTGTATGAATCGCGAAACGATTATGATAAAAATATCAAATTAATAAAAAGAGTGTTCGGGATGGGGCATACTTCTATTGTTGAACATGATTATTTGGTTTTTGCTTTAGAGGATGTTACTCCTATTATTGAACAGATTATAATAGGCTATAGGTTGACCTCTTTTACGATTAAGTCGCGAAGAAATGTTGATTTTGAAAAAGTTGGTTTTTATACTCCTGAGTTTAAGACGGAAAGTGGTATATTGCTACCTAATAATGCTGCTTTACAGTGCGAATATCAGGAATATATGAACGGCCTTTTTAGGCATTATGGCAAACTTGCTAATGCCCATATTCCGTTAGAGGACTGTAGATATGTTTTACCATATTCATATCATAGTAATATTATTATGGGATGTGATGCTAACGAATTGTATAAGATGGTTGGTGATTTGTTATATGGCAATGTTTCTCGTATTACGGAAGTTAGAGAGTTAGGAGAAAAACTTGAAAAATTATTCAAGACTTATGCTCCTTATGTAGCGAATGTATTAGATGGAGAAGAAAATAAAACCTATTATAAAAACCATATGGGTTTTGTTCAAGAGTTAGTTCGAGCTAATAAAGGAACTGATTATTTGGCAAATGTTAAATTGTTAGATAAGGTGAAAATGGATAGCTATACTCCAAATCCGGATAGAGAAATATTAATTTCATCTTTGCAATATATGACACAGTTAAGTGGGGATGAGTGTTCTATTCTCTTGGATTCATTACGTGATAAAGAAACTCTAAAAAGATTTATAGAAATTGCGCTATCTAATCCAGTAGATGATGAAACACGTAGTACTCTTGAGGAATTATATAATTCTGAAAATCCTGACTTTATGGGAACAATGATGCGGAAAATAATGGAGAGCAAGAATAATAGGGAACTTGAACATGCTTTATTTAAATTTCAGATACCTATATCTTTGGCGGTTTTAACACATTATACAAGACATAGAATGCATTCTTTATTAGTACCTAATTTTTTTCCTTTATGGAATTTTGATAATTATATTATTCCAAGTACAATTGCTAGAGAAAATGAAGATTATTATAGGCAAATATATGCTTATAATAAAGAAATGATGGAAAAGTATAGAAATTGTGGTGTTAGAGATGAAGATTTGGTATATTTTTATTTATCTGGTCATGCTTGTAATATAACTACGGTGATGGATTCAAAATTTATAACTTGGCTTTGCTCAAAAAGATGTTGTAATAAAGCTCAATGGGAAACTAAAGATATCGCAGATGCGATTAGAGAATATGTTAGAAGTGTTGCTCCGTATTTGGGGGAAAATCTTGGGGCACCTTGTGAAGTGTGGAATAAGTGCCCTGAGGGTAACGATAGTTGTAAAGCGAGAGGATTAGTATATAAATAGAATAATTATATGATTCTTTTAGGCCATTAACAAAATGTTTTTTGTTAATGGCTTTTTGTAAGTAAATATATTTTTACTAACATTACATTTTTTTGTAAAAATGATATAATAAATAAAGATAGTGTAAAAAATATGTAAGTTATAATAAATCTATTATAGTATTTTAGGATGTGATTTGTGTTATGGGATGGGTTAATGGTTTGTTAAATTCTTTAAAAAATATGTCATATATAATCGATAGTAAACCAGAAATATTTGAAATGGATGAGGATGCTGTTAGAAGTGCATGGGAGCATCTTTTGGAAGTAAAAGATACTGGGGGAGGAATAACAGAAGAAGAGGCTCGTTTGATTCTTGACTGGGCTGTTCAAAAAACTCGTGTTGTCTTAGATGATATGCTTAGGCAACAAGGGTCGAGTATTGAAAAAGATTCTTTATTGAATTATTGTGGATTCGCTCAAATGTGTTCTTTGGCTTTTTTTCAGCGTGCCGGCTTGAAAATAACTATTAATCAAGTGAATGATATATGCTTAAGCGGATCTAGGCATGCGTTTGGTACGCTAACTTTACCAATAGAAAAAGATGGTGTTGTTAAAGAGAAAAAATATTTACTAGATGTTACATATAGACAGTTTTTTAGTACTCTTTATTGTCGAAAAAAAATGTATGATGGCATAGGAGGGCCTTGGGCTGGCTATTATATGATAAATCATTATGATGGTAAGGATATAGCTGATAAAATATTAAAAAAAGGTTATATAGAGATTTCTCCGGATGTGTTAGTAAAATATTTGTGTTCTTTTATCGCCTCTTCATTAACAAAGTATGATGAAGATAAAATTGATGAAATTTTAGAATATGCAAATTATAATGAATTTGCTAGAGCGCTTGAAGAAAGGCAAATGGACTTTGATTATGAACCATGGAGAATAGAGGAAGTATTGAAAATGGTGTCCCCACCATTGGGCGGGTATAGAATGTAATGACATGCGTGTCATTTTTTTCTTGGGAAAAAGTTGTATTTTAGTGTTCTTTTTGTTATAATTACCTAGACATAAGCCTTTATATTTAATTTAGAAAAGAGATGAATTAATTTGAGTAATATTAAAATATTTAGTCTTGGCGGGCTAGATGAAATGGGTAAAAACTGCTATGTTATGGACATAGACAATGATATTTTTGTTTTTTTTTTTATAATTACCTTATCATTAGTATTTATATTTAATTTAGAAAATAGATGATTTAATTTTAGTAATATTAAAATATTTAGTCTTGGCGGGCTAGATGAAATTGGTAAAAACTGCTATGTTATGGACATAGACAA
>JAEEGL012217405.1_pt1 | contig 29632 bp, 23 predicted proteins | sample 9134231 | NCBI WGS metagenome assembly JAEEGL01 (sample SAMN16246548, study PRJNA631951) | gut metagenome | biome: gut microbiome; feature: rumen; material: fiber-attached | host: Bos | place: Iran: Karaj | collected 2018-10
ATCTATGGCGATGGAACTTACGTCAGAAAGAGATGTCTTTTCCACTGCATCATGGACCCAATAGAGCAGGATGGAAGCCAAGGATTTCTCGTCACAGCGGAGAAGGCGGGACGCCCTGGCGCGAGGGACATCCGCCATGACGAGCATGGCATACCCCTCGAACATGAGAGTGAACCGGCTGTTCTTCCGCTCAAAAGGGGCGTTTACCTGCACGATGCCGCACTTATCGCACAGCACCTTGGGCCGACGGCAATGGACATAGCAGGGATAGAAGAGGCAGTCAGCATGCCGCCACAGCCTCTCTTCCGTTTCGTAGCCGTATCGCTTAGTTGTTGCGCCGCAACGTGGACACGGAATGCTAGCCTTGGCGCGGATTCCAACATGGATATGGATTTCTGATTTTTCGGAGTCAAATTCAGCTCCTTCGACATACCAAGGTTCTTCTAGTTGTAAAGAACCAGCCAGCATTTTGTCAAATCCATTCATCATTTTGCATCACCAGTTCTATAATACCATTTCTACTACTTTGGGAGTAGAGCCAAGATTTTTGACGGGGAGGCGGGCAAGATGGCAGGTGGTAAGGATATCCGGGGTCGGCTGATCAGGAAGGCGGCCGGGTTTGCCGGCAAGGCCGGGCGGGTCGGCGGGACGTATCTCGCGGCGGGGGTTCGCGTGGCGGAGGAGACGGCCGCCAGTGTGAAAGATACGCTTCGCAAGCAGCGGGAGACAGCGGGGATCATCGACCGGGCTTCAAGGCGGCTGTATGAGGCGGCCGCCCGCTTCGAGGCGGAACGGGAGGCCGGCGCCGAGACGGCATCCCGGCTGGAGCGGCTGGAGCAGGAGCTGATGGCGGATGCGTTTGCCCGCTTCAGCCGGCTGTATGAGCGGGCGGTGAACCGGACGCTCCGGCTGCGTGAGGAACAGCCGGGGATGGATATGACGCTGGAAATGCCCGTGCCGGAGAAGTATGAGCCGCCGGTGTCCGCCGGAGTCCGAGGCGCGGCCGTCGGCGGCCTGTCGGCGGCTTCGATGGTGGCGCTTACGGCGCTTCTGGGAACGGCGTCAACGGGGACGGCGATCGCGGGCCTGAGCGGGTCGGCCTTGATTGGGGCGACGCTGGCTTCTTTGGGTGGCGGTTCGCTGGCGGTAGGCGGACTTGGCATTGCCGGCGGGCTGGCGGTGGTCGGCGGTGCTTTCGCGATTCCGGCCGTGGCCGTGGGTGCCCGTTTTTGGCGTGACGATGTGGAGCGGAATTACGATATGGCGCTTCGCTACGAGGAAAAGGTCATCGAAGCCGTAGCCGAGACGGATGCGAAAAGGCGGCGGCTGCGGGAGGCGGGGCGGTTCGCCCAGTCCCTGTACCACGATCTCTCAGTTCGGCGGGCGGTGCTGGATATGATACTCGACATTTTCGAGCGGAGCCTGTCTTTTGGGCGGACCCGGGAGGCCTTCGCGCTGTCGGGGGAGATGATTGCTTTGATGGGAAGGGCGATGAGCATTTCCTATCGCCTGGATAAGACGCCGTCCGATTCGGCCGCCTGGTCCGAGTTGACACTGGTTTCATTGGCTTTTAGCCGGGTTGAGCAGCAGTTGGGGGCCTATATTTCTTCTCTGGAAGAAAAGTATCGCCAGGAAGCGGAGGCTATTCTTGCCGCTCGGGAGCGGCGCGATGGGGAAGACGCGGGATGAATGGCATTGATTCAGGTACGGGAGGCGGGTGCGATGGAGACGATTGGGGCGGCGGTTTGGCGGCTGCGGGCGGAGACGGGCGGCAAGCTGCCGAAGGCGCAGGGACGCCTGCTGCACGCGGCGTTTTTCGGGGCGCTGGGGGCGTTTTCCCCGGCGCTGGCGACACGTCTTCACGATGCGTCCCGGCCCAATCCTTTTTCGCTGTCACCGCTGGCACTGTCAGATGGTTTGGTGATGGACGGGTCACGCGTCCGCCGGGGGGATGTGCTGGATTTTCGCGTGTCGGCGCTGTCGGAGGAGTTGAGCGATTTCGCGCGTTATCGGGCGCCGGATTCCCTGCGGATCGGGGATATCCCTTTCGCGGTGGAGCGGGTGATGACGGATCGGGAGGAGCATCCGACGGCGGGTTTCCTTGATGCTGAGGCCCTGTATGAGGAATGCCGGACAGCGCCGCTTGTCCAAAGGGCGGTTTTTCACTTCCTGTCGCCGGTGATGTTCCATGTGGGGCGGAGCGACTATCCCTGGCCGTCGCCGGGGCTGATATTCGCTTCGCTGGCCGATCGCTGGGCCGCGGCGGGATTGCCGGGCGATTTTGAGAAGACGGCCGCGCGTCAGGCAGCGGAGGGAATCCTGCCGATGGACTGGCGGGGCAATACGGTGACGGTGACAATCAAGTCCCGGCAGAAAAAGCAGGCGTTCCTCGGGACCTTCGCCTATGATTTGCGGTCGCTGCCGGCGGAGGCGCGGCGACGCTTTCTGCCGCTGATACGGTTCGCGAACTTTGCCGGCGTGGGGCGGATGACATCCCAGGGCTTCGGACAGACGCGGACGATCTGGCGCTGAAGGCGACGGGGCAGCGGCGAAGGGAAAAGCCGTGGAGGGATTAAAATGCCTTCCCGAAATGATGGTTGAAAAGAGCACCGGTAAAAGAGCATTTCGGTAGCAATAACAAATATCGCTTGAAATATTTATTTCCCCGGTGGTGGGAGCCGTTTGCCGAAAATGCCGTTTCGGTTGCGATTGGCGGGTATGGCAGACCGTTCGCCCGGAGAAGTATGGAAAAAGCAGCAACCCCGCCGCAGAGCCTTTTCTGCGGCGGAGTCGCTGCTTATCTTTTTTGCGTTTCGGTTTTGTTATACGTCTGTTTTCAATCGTGCATGGTGAAGGCGGTATCGTCGTCAATCATCGCCAGCATGAGGTCGGCCAGTTCGGGGTCGAATTGGCTGCCTTTGCCTTTTTCGATTTCGGCCCGGACGACGGCCTGGGAGAGGGCGGCGCGGTAGCTTCGGGTGGAGGTCATGGCGTCGTAAGCGTCGGCGACGGCAATCATACGGGCCGCCTTCGGGATGGCGTCGCCCGTCAGCCCCTCGGGGTAACCTCGGCCGTCGTAGCGTTCATGGTGGGAGCGAGCGCCGATGGAAAGCTCCGGAAATTCCTCGATCATTCGCAGGATGCCGGCACCGATGGTCGTGTGGGACTTGATGACGGCGTATTCCTCGTCGCTCAATCGCGAGGTCTTGTTGATGATGGTGCCGGGGATGCCGATTTTCCCGATATCGTGAAGCAGGCCCATCTGGTAGATTTGCTCTTGCCGCTCCGGGCTTTCACCCGCCCGCTCGGCAATCTGCCGCGCGTATTTCGCCACCCGTTCGGAGTGGCCGCGGGTGTATTCGTCCTTGGCGTCGATGGTCTTGGCCAACGCCAGCACCGTCTCGTGGAAAAGTTTCTGGCTGGCGGTGAGACGATCCCGGGCAAGTTTCGTCTGGGCGGCGACTTCGTATTCCAGGTTCTGCCGCAGGTACTCGAACTGCAGGATGCGACGAACCCGGAGCAGCAGGACGGGAGGCGCGAAAGGTTTGCGGATGAAGTCCACCGCGCCGATACGCAATCCTTCCTCCGTGGCCGCGAGTTCGTCGCTGGCGTCGCTGGTCAGTAATACGACGGGAACGTTCTTGAGCGGCGTGATTTCCTGCATACGGCGCAGTACCTCAAGGCCGTTCAAGCCGTCCATGTCATATTCCAGAAGCATCAGGTCGGTTCGGTTCTCCGCCAGCCAGGCAATGGCCTCGCCGCCGTTGGTTACTTCCGAGACGTCGGCTTCGGTTTTGAGGACGGAACGGAGAAGTTCCCGATCCGGGGCGTCGTCGTCCACGATCAGGATATGCGGGCGTTTCCCGCCGTAAATAAAGTGGTTCATGTTTTTCCTTCCCTTCCAGCCATCGGCTGTGTTTCATTATCCGGCAGGGAATCAGAGGTTATCCTGGTCACGCTTCGATGCCGAAGCGCTGCCGGGCTTCCTCTACAAAGGCGTCGTAAAGGGCCAGCGTTTCCTCCGTGTGAGATTGGATATAGGCCAGGGATTCCTCCCGCGCTTCGGGATTGTCGAGGAGGGCCTGACCGGCTTCCTCCAGTGCCTTCGCCGCTTCGGAGAGGCGGACGCCGCCGACGGTGAGGGAGGTGGATTTGAGGGCGTGGACGAAGGCGGTGAAGTCTTCCCATTTTTCCGCCGCCCGGGCGTCCCGGATTTTCTGCTGGGTTTCGCCTTTGCGTTGGCAGAACATGGCGAGGAATTCCCGGTACATCTCCTCCATGTCGCCGCTGTACTGCATGCCCAGCGCCTTGTCGATGTGGAGGTCCTGTGCCTCGGCGGGCGCCGGGACGGATTCGACCACTTCCGGTTGCTCCTCCGGCGGCGTTGCCGGCGTTTCCTCCGGCTCTCTGATCTTTTCTGGCGGCAGATACTTTTGCAGCATCCGCTCCAGCGCCTTGCTGTTGATGGGCTTCGAGAGGTAATCCGTAAAGCCTTTTTCGAGGAACATATCCTTGGCGCCGGCGATGGCGTTGGCTGTCAGTGCGATATAGGGAACGTCCCGGCATTGGTTCTCCACCATGGCCCTCGCTCTCTGCAGGGTTTCGATGCCGTCCATGTCCGGCATCATATGGTCGAGGAATACGATGTCGTAGCGATTTTGGGAAATCTTTTCCAGGCAGTCGGCACCGCTGGTACTCCGGGTCATTCGGATCCGGGTGCGTTTCAGCAGGCTTTCGACGACGAAGAGGTTCATCTCGTTGTCGTCCACCACCAGAATATCAGCGTCGGGAGCGATGAAGTTCTCACGGTAGTTCTTCTCGCCCATGACGAATTTTTCAACGCGTTCCTGGAAATTGCCGATGGGCTCGGGGGAGACGATTCGCTGCGGGATGGACACGGCAAAGGTGCTGCCTTCGCCGTAAACGCTGTCCACAGTGATGGTGCCCTTCATCATCCGTACCAGGTTCAGCGTGATGGACAGCCCCAGACCGGTGCCTTCGATATTGCGGTTTTTCTGTACGTCGAGCCGTTCAAACTGGGAAAAGAGCTTGTCCCGGTCTTCGTCACGGATGCCGAGGCCGGTGTCGATGGAGAGGAGGCGGAGGGTGAGATTTTCGCCGTCTTCCGCTTTCTCGCCCCGGACGGCGAAGGTGACGCTGCCCTTGGGGGTGTATTTCACGGCGTTGTTCAGGAGGTTCACGATAATCTGGCGGATGCGGACTTCGTCGCCTTCCAGTTGGTCCGGTAAGGACTCGTCCACTTCGACGTGGAAGGAGAGTCCCTTCTGTTCTGCCTTGAACCGAATCATGTTGACGATGTCGTTGAGCATGGAACTCACTTGATACGGCCCTTCGACCAGTTCCATCTTGCCCGACTCGATTTTGGAGAAGTCCAGGATGTCATTGATGAGGGAGAGCAGTGTTTCGCCAGCGCTCTTGATGTTCCAGGCATACTTCCGGATGGCGTTGTCATGGGCCTCCCGCAGTACCATCTCGTTCATGCCCAGCACGGCGTTAATCGGGGTGCGGATTTCGTGGGACATATTGGCGAGGAAGGCGCTTTTCGCCTCGTTGGCCCGTTCCGCTTCGTCCCGGGCAGCCCGAAGTTCGTCGCTTTCCTCCGCTTTGAGGGCGGCGGTGAAGGAGTAAAGCGTAAAAACGCTGAACATCAGCACCAGGAGCCCGAAAACCCAGAGGATGATGTAGTGGATGCGGGCGATGGTCTCGGTGAAAAAGCTCTTTTGGGCGTAGCCGACGAGGACGTCTTCCGAGCCGGGGATGTCGGCGGCACAGATGAGGTAGTCTTCCAGGCCGATGATTCCGTCAAGAGGCATGGCTGCCGTGTGTCCCTGCTGGAGGCGAAGATTGGCTGTAGCGTATCCCATCGGCGTGCGCCGCGCGGCGTCGAAGAAGGCGTCTGTTTCCCGAAATCCCTCATAGGGAACAATCACGTGACCGGTACTGCGTTCACAGATGAAGAACCGCTTCATCGCGGCATCGTCCGGCAGGCGGAATTTCTTCGCCATCGCGTCGGGGCGGTACTGGCGATAGAGCATATAGCGTACGGTGTCTCCCTGTCCAACAGGTACGCTGAAGATGATGCCGGCGCCAGGGTAAATCTGTGAGATACTGTCGCCCTGGAAAGTGCTGTTACGCTGGAGACTGGCGGCGCTGAGAGGCTCGGTGCCGGCCACGGTCGCGCCGGTGACGTCGGCGATTCCCGTCTCAGCCAGCGGTTCCTGGGCATTCAATGCGTCGAGGATTGCCTGCGGGGAGGCGGACTCCCGCTCCAGCAGCGTCCCCATCCCGGCCAGAAGGGACAGTTCCTGGTCAAAGGCCGTGCGGAGACTTTCTGCCCGGGATTCTGTCCAGGCCGCGGCGAAAGCGCTCATCTCTTTCTGGAGGAGTGAAGTCGTCTTTAGATGGACGAGGTAGCCCAGTCCGAAAAGCATGACTACGAAGATCAGGAAGCGCACGGCCAGCCTTACGGCGAATGTAAATATACGGCGCTTTCCCTGGCGTTTTTCATCCTTTGCCAACGGTTTCCACCCCTTTCAGCAGCCAATTCATTTCTTTCCGTATATACGCCGCTCGGATGGCTTCTCCCTCCGAGCAGTGCCGCTGTCCGTCCCGGTCCAGAAGTTCTCCGGAAAAGACGGGCCGCCCGTGCAGGACGTCCAGTTCAGCCGCTTCTACCGCGTCCTGCTGCTCTGGTGTCACCCAATCGCCGAAGGAGGAAAGGCTCAACGTCCAGTGCAGGAGTCCCGGCCAGAAGGTGTCCCCCCCAGTGAGCTCACCGAGGAAATAACGGCGGAAAAGCTCGCTGTAAACCCCTCGCCAGTCTGTCTTGATGGCGGTCAGATAGTGGCGGTGCTGGGGGAATGCTTCCTGATAGCCGATGTAATCGATGCCTGCCTGCTCGGCGGCGTCTGCTGCTGAATGGCCATCCTGCTGGTAGGTCAGAATGTCAGCCTGCGTTTGCCAAAGTGATGCCACCGCCTCGCGTTCTTTGTCCGGAGCGTTCCAGTTGCCGGTCCAGACGACATGGACCCGGGCCTCGGGATTGACGCTCTGAGCGCCCAGCGCGAAGGCGTTGATACCGGCATTGATTTCCGGCGACGGGAAAGGGGCGATATAGCCGATATAGCCGGTTTGCGTCCGCTGGCCCGCCAGGATGCCAGCCAGATAACGCGCTTCATAGAATCGCAGGGAATAGGCAACAATGTTGGGTTTCTCGCAGCCGGCATCGGCTATGCAGAAAACCATCTTCGGATATTTCTCCAACATGGCGGTAATTTCCGGCGTGGCGAAATGGCCGGCCAGGATGAAGAAGCGGACGCCCTGTGCCGCCATGGCTTCGATTACGCTGCGGCAGCTTTCCGGTCGCGGGGTAAGATGTTCCCGGACGATGAGGTCAACGCCGTATTCCGTCGCCGCCGCCATAGCACCCTGGAAATGGCCCTGGTTCCAGCCAGCTTCGTCCCGGCCGCCGGAAATCAGGAAGCCAATGCGCGGGCGGCTGGTGTGAGGCGCTACATGGAATTCGGAAACCGACACCAGCGTGCAGGCCAGGATTGCCAGGGACACGCCGATGATGAATACGCGCAGTCGTCGGTCCATCTGCGCTTGCGAGGCGAGTTTCATGCGTCATCCCCCTTTTCACCCGGCCTGGATTTCACCATGTTGGCGACGATGACGAAAGGCGCGTAAATGAGAATGTCCAGGATGAGCCATATTGCTTGCAGAACGCCGCCCATGAACGAGCCGGTACTGAGGGTTCCGCAGAGGATGGGCGGTACCATCCAGGGAAGGTCGAACTTGAAGATGGGGACAATGCCGGCGCTGATCGCCAGCCAGCCGGTTAAAACATTCGCCAGCGGCGCCAGGAGATAGGGCAGAAGAAGGATGGGATTGAGCATGACGGGCAGGCCGAAAACAATGACTTCCTGCAAATTAAACACCAGCGTCGGCAGGCAAAATTTGACTACGGAGCGTCGATCTTCGTTGCGGGCGAATACCAGAATGGCAATGGCGAGGCCCCAGATGTGAACCGTACTGGCGTTGAAAAAGACGCTCGTGAAGAGGTATTCGCCCGCTCCCGCCTGATTGGCCATCTGGGCCGGGTTATAGACAGTCCGGATAAGCGGCGCCATAAACATATCGCCGTGAAGCCCGAACCACCAGAAAACGCTCTTGAAGAACTGGAAGAATAGAGCCAATCGCAACGTATTCGCGGATTGCTCCGGGGTAAAAGACGAAAGGAGCCCGTCGAGGAACGGTTCCGCTTCCCGGTGCAACGCAGCCATCAGGAAAAAGAGCAACATCGTAAGGAGGACGGAAGGGAAAAGCCGGATGTATTTTTCCACCCGGGGCGACAACAAAGCGTTTTCTCCCCAGTGGAGTGAGTGGCGCTGGGAAAGCCAGGAAAACACGCGGGCGGCTACTGCTGCGGAAAGGGCCGCGGTCCAAAAGGAGCCGATGGATACTGAGCTCGCCGTTCCTCCCGGCGACGCGGTCAGGATTGAATGCCCTGCCAGAGCGCAGAACGTGGCAATCCCCGGGTCACCGCCCCAAAGCTCGGCTAACGGGCGGGCCAGCGACATCGTCATGAGCAGACCGATGAAGCCAAAACCGATTTGAACAACTTGCCGATAACGTTCCAGGGTTTCCACCAGCGCTGAACTGCGATATTCCTCGCCCTGCAATCCATTGGTCAGGACGGATCCAAGTCCCAGCCCGTCCGGCCCCAGGAGCGGCCCGTAGGGATTGAGGAGAAGTTCCTGGGCCGCTGCCAGGACAGCTATTGTCAGCATGAACGGCAGCAGGCGGAAAAAGGAATTCTGGAGTACCGCCATGTAAGGATTGCGGGAGAGCCGGTCCGCCCAAGGCTCCAAAACTCTCTCCACCCAATCGAAGAATCGGTCCAAAGCGTGTTTCCCTCCTTTGCCGTCCGTGGTGTAGCTTTTTTCTGGCCATCGTCAGCGTTCCATGCAAAACGCCCCGGCGGCGTCCGTTGCGGGAGGGCCGTCCGGGGCCTGGTTCATTTTCTGGAGTTGTCTGCAGGGGGCGCCGCTTCCGGGGAAGGGGACAGCGCCTTTGCTACCCGGTCCGTCAGGTCCTGCGGCATGAATGGCTTTTTGATGTAGTCCTTTACACCCATCAATCCGGCCTTTACGACCGTTTCCCGGTCGGAGGATGCCGTGAGGAAAATGACCGGGATATCCATCAGGTCCGGTCGCTTCCGTATGAGTTCCAGCGTCTTGATTCCATCCATGATGGGCATCTTGATGTCCAGCAGGACGAGGTCTACCGAATGCCGTTGCATAACATCGATACACTGGAGACCGGAACTGGCTAGCAGGACATCGTATTTCCCAACTTTTTTCAATATGATCTCGGCCATTTTGAGATTCATGTCGTCGTCATCAACGACGAGAACAGTGTTCGTTGCCATGGCAGTTGCCTCCTTCTGGCGACAGGTCTGAACCGTATGCTGCCGCAATCATTTGTCATGCTTCTGATGGTATCATGGAAATTATACTCCCTGGAGCGGGGCACTGTCCACCGGGAACCGCCGGCGTCACGCCTGCCCCTTGAAACGGGAACCGGAAAAATCCAGAGTGGCAAAGTAATCCGCCAGGGTTTCCGCCCGTCGGATGAGCTTCACGGAGCCGTCTTCCTTGAGCAGCAATTCGGCGCTTCGGAGTTTGCCGTTGTAATTGAAGCCCATGGCATGACCGTGGGCGCCGGTGTCATAGATGATCAGGCGGTCGCCGATGCGGATTTCCGGCAGCCAACGGTCGATGGCGAATTTGTCGTTGTTCTCGCAGAGGGAGCCGGTGACGTCGTACACGTGATCGCAGATGGCGTCCTCCCGGCCGGCAACGGTGATATGATGATAGGCACCGTACATCGCAGGGCGCATGAGATTCGCCATACAGGCATCGAGTCCAATGTAATCCTTGTAAGTCTTCTTCTCATGCAGGACGGTTGCCACCAGCCAGCCGTAAGGACCGGTGATGGCGCGGCCGGACTCCATGGCGATGGCCAGCCCGTCAAGGCCGGCGGGCTTGATGATCTCGTCATAGACTGTCTGTATGCCTTTACCGATGGTTTTGAGGTTCACGGCGTTGTCTTCAGGATGGTAAGGAATCCCGATGCCACCGCCAAGGTTGACGAACTCCAGCCGGATGCCGAGTTTCTGGTAGATCTCCACGGCAGTCGTGAACATAAGGCGGGCGGTATTGATGAAGGAATCGGCGTGAAGCTCGTTGGAGATGACCATGCAGTGGAGGCCGAACCGCTTTACGCCGCGCTCCTGGGCAATGCGGTAAGCCTGCAGGAGTTGGTCGTGCATCAGGCCGTACTTCGCTTCTTCAGGCTTGCCAATGATATCGTTGCCGGCCACACAGGCTCCGGGATTGTAACGGAATGAGAGGCAGTCCGGGAAGCCGGCGTGTTTTTCCAGATAGTCGATGTGGGAGATGTCGTCGAGGTTGATGATGGCACCCAGCTGCCGGGCTTTCTGGAACTCATCCGCCGGGGTGTCGTTAGAGGTCAGCATGATCGCTTCGCCGGTGATACCGGCCATCTCCGCCAGACGGAGCTCCGCCAGGGAGGAGCAATCCGCGCCTGCACCTTCCTCGCGCATAATCTCCAGCAGATAAGGATTTGGCGCCGCCTTCACCGCGAAGTGCTCGCGGAAGGAAGGCGCCCAGGCAAAGGCGGCAAAAAGTCGCCGAAGATTCTGGCGAATCGCTTTTTCGTCGTATATATGGAAAGGCGTTGGGTACTCGCGGATGATTTCCTCCAGCCGCGACGCACTCACCGGGAATGTTTTCTTGGGCATGGAACGAGCCTCCTCTGTTGATATGTAACACTTCCATTATACAGGACTTCGCCGGAAAAGCAAGAGCGGCGGACGGTCTTGCGGAGCGTCCCGTCCTGAAAACTTTTTGTCGGTGAAACAGGTTTCCCGTTTCTTTTTCCTGTCCTTTGTAGTAAAATTGAATCATCAAGATTGGGAGGTCATTGCATTGGTAAAGGTTCGAACGCGTTTCGCCCCGAGTCCGACGGGGTATATGCACATCGGCAATCTTCGGACGGCACTGTACGCCTATCTCTTCGCCAAGGCGAAGGGGGGCGATTTCATCCTGCGGATAGAGGACACCGATCGGGCCCGCTATGTGGCGGACGCGGTGGATTTCATCAAGGATTCGCTTTCGGCGGCGCATATCGTGCCCGACGAGGGACCGGATATCGGTGGCGAGGTGGGGCCGTATGTCCAGAGCGAACGGCAGGAAATTTACCGGAAATACGCCGAGGAGCTTATCGAGCGGGGGTATGCTTACCGCTGTTTCTGTGCGCATGACGAAAGCCGGGAGGAGAAGGGTTTCGCTGGCTATGACCGCCGATGCCGTGACCTCGCGCCGGAGGAAATCGAAGGGCATCTTGCCGCCGGCGATTCCTACGTGGTCCGCCAGAAGATGCCGCTGACCGGCACCACGTCCTTTACTGACGTCATTCACGGGAATATCGTCATTCAGAACAGCGAGATTGAGGATCAGGTGCTCATCAAGCGGGACGGGATGCCGACATACAATTTTGCAAACGTGGTGGACGACCATCTGATGGGGGTTACGCATATCATTCGGGGGACGGAATTCATTACTTCGACACCGAAGCATGTCCTGCTCTATGAGGCCTTTGGCTGGGAGATGCCGGCCTTCGTCCATCTGGCTCCGGTCATGGGAAAGAATGAGGACGGCTCGGTTTCGAAGCTTTCGAAGCGTCACGGGGCAACCAGTTTTGCCGAACTGACCGGCATGGGCTATCTGCCGGAGGCCATTACGAATTACGTGGCGCTGTTGGGCTGGAGTCCGAAATCGAATCAGGAACTCTTTACGATGGAGGAACTGAAAGCAATCTTTACCCTGGAAGGCCTCAGCAAATCACCGGCGGTGTTTGACTACGCCAAGCTGGACTGGTTCAACGGCGAATATTTCAAGAAAATGACGGACTTCGACTTCTCGAAGCTCGCCCGGCCCTTTGCCGGGGAACTCACGGAGGAACTGGACAAGAAATGGCTCTATCTCTGCGGCCTCCTGCGAACCCGCGTGGCCCGCTTCAACCAAATACCGGAGCAGATCGCGTTCTTCCGCGAGCTGCCCGCATATGAGGCGGAGCTGTTCATCAACAAGCGCAACAAAGTGACGCCGGAACTGGCGGGGACGATTTTGCCGGCGGCACTGACGGCGCTGGAGTCGCTGCCCGATTGGACGCCCTATGCCATTGACTCCACCATGCAGGGCGTTGTCCTCCGTAGCGGACAGAAACTGGGGACTGTGATGTGGCCACTTCGCGTTGCGCTTTCCGGGCAGAAAGTCACGCCAGGCGGCGTCACGGAACTGCTGTATCTCCTGGGACAGGAAGAATCCGTAAAAAGATTGGAAAAAGGTATTGCCAAATTAAAAGAAATGGTGTAATATAAATGTGGCTCCTTCGTCAAGTGGTTAAGACACCGCCCTCTCACGGCGGGTTCACCGGTTCGAATCCGGTAGGAGTCACCAATCGACACCTTCCCCGGAGCATTCGCTCTGGGGTTTTCTTTTCGCCGCCGGACAGGCGGGATAGGGGAGGACATCCCATGAGCCACATGATTTCGTCCCAGCTCAGGGTCGGCCGCATTTTCGGGGACCGTGAGGCCGGCGAGTACGTCTATATGCCGGCCGGCGAGGTGGGATTACCGGAGCCGGTGTTCGTCTTCGAGACTGACGGCCGTTGTGAGGATGTGTCCCTGACAGAAGCTCTGCGCCTGATTCGCGTGCTGGGTCTGCGTCCTGTCTGCCATCCTCGCCTGGGAGACTCATCCTGCTGACGGCGACGCGTGAAAGGAGCCGATTCTTATGATAGCCATCGCTTCCGGCGATTTCCTGAAGGAGTTCACCTTGATAGCCGACCGCGCCAACGAAGAGGGGGAGACGTTCATTGTCCAGCGGCCGGATAGCCGTAATGTAGTGTTGATGTCGCTGGAAACCTACAATGCAATACAGAAGAAGCTCTATGAAGCGAAACGGAAAGAGGCCGGCGAGTGACGCCGGCCTCTTTCCGTTTCGCTTCATAGCCGTTACCAGTTCAAGAAAGGATTATACATCTTTTCCCGGCCGATGGTAGTGGCCGGACCGTGGCCGGAATAGACCACCGTGTCTTCCGGTAGCGGCAGGAGTTTTTTCTTGATGTTGCCAACGAGTTGCGGCTCAGAGCCGCCGGGGAAATCGGTACGGCCGATGGAGCCGGCAAACAGGGTGTCGCCGCTGAAGCAGACGCCATCGCTTACGAAACACACGCCGCCCGGTGAGTGACCCGGTGTATGGAGCACCTGGAAAGTGAGGTCACCGAAGCGCAGAGTATCTCCCTCGTTGAGGAAGTGCTCCGCCGGTTTTGAGAGGGCATTGTACCCCATGAAAGCAGAGAGATTCGCCCGAGGATCGGTAAGCATGACGGCATCGGCCTGGTGAATGTAAAGCGGTGCGCCGGTGGCCTCGCGGATGGCGTCATTGGCGCCGATGTGGTCACCGTGGCCGTGGGTGTCCAACACCGCTTTCACTGTAATGCCAGCCTTCTTGATGTAGTCCAGAATGACCGGTCCGTCACCACCGGGGTCGATAACAACGCCAATCCCGGCTTCATCGGAAACAACGTAGCAGTTAACCTCAATCGGTCCGACGATAAAGCTCTTGATCTTCAATCCGATACACTCTCCTTTGCGTTCCCTGAGGTCAGGGAACGTGTCACGCTGTAAACATCTTTCAGGCGTCGCAGTTTTGTCAGGATCTGGTTGAGCTGCTGAGCGCTTTTCACGTCAAGCCCCATGATGACCGTTGAGGTTTTGTTGGCACGGTTGGGCTTGGCATTGATCGAGCAAATATTGACTTTCATTTCTGACGGGACCGCCAGCAGCGTTGTCAGAACGCCTGCCTGATCGTTGCAGGTGATGGCAATCTGGACGGTATAGACCTTGTCAAGGCCCACATCCCAGTCTACCTCAATCATACGCGAGACGCTATCCGGGTCCGCGACAACATTGGAACAGTCCGCCCGATGAACGGAAACGCCGCGGCCGCGGGTGATGTAGCCAACGATTGGATCACCGGGGATGGGGTTGCAGCAACGGGCCAGGCGCACCATGAGCCCGGCTTCTCCCTCAACGAGGATGCCATGGCTGGATTTCTTCGCAGTGCCCTGGGTTGGTTTGAGCTCAGAGAGAAGCTTCGAGATATCCGGCGACTTGGCGCTCTGAAGCTCCTTCTTATGCATCTCCACCAGCTTCGACAGGATGCCGTTGATGGTAATACCGCCATAGCCCAACGCTGCCAGCAGATCGTCCTCCGTCAGTATATTGAGCTTCTTGGCGACCTCGCTGAGACGGCCTTCCTTCAGCAATACCTTCGGTTCATAACCGAGGCGCTTGGCTTCCTTCTCAATGAGCTCGGTGCCCCGGGCGATGTTTTCCTCCCGGCGGGCCTTCTTGAACCAGGAGCGTATCTTGTTGCGGGTGTCAGAAGAGGCGACAATATTCAACCAATCAGGGCTGGGGCCATTATTGGCCTTGTTGGTGATGATGGAGACGATGTCACCGTTCTTGAGCTTGTGTTCCAGCGGCACCAGCTTGCCGTTGACCTTGGCGCCGACACAGTGGTGGCCAACTTCGGTGTGGATGCGGTAAGCGAAATCGATGGGAATCGAGCCTTTTGGCAGATCGATGACGTCTCCCTTGGGCGTGAATACGAAGACTTCATCGGAAAAGACGTCCACTTTCAGCGCTTCGACGTATTCCCGGGGATCGCTGAGCTCCTGCTGCAAGTTTACCATCTGCCGCAGCCAAGACATCTTTTGGTCGAAATCCCTGCCGGCGCCGACACTCTTGCCTGCCTCCTTGTATTTCCAATGGGCGGCGAAGCCGTATTCGGAAACCTGATGCATGGCGAAGGTGCGGATCTGGATTTCCAACGGATAGCCCCGGGTCATGACGGTGGTATGGAGCGACTGATAGCCGTTGGACTTCGGCATGGCAATGTAATCCTTGAAGCGGCCCGGCATAGGCTTCCACATGGCGTGAATGACGCCGAGGACGCCGTAACAGTCCCGAACGGAATCCACGAGTACCCGTACCGCCGAAAGGTCGTAGATTTCACTGATGTCCTTGTTATCCCGCCGCATCTTCTTGTAAATGCTATAGAAATGCTTGGCCCGGCCGCGAATTTCCGCTTTCATATCGGTTTCTGCCAGCCTCTCCCGGAGTTGAGCCATGGCCTCGTCTATGAATTCCTGCCGCTCCTGCCGCTTCTGTTTGACGCTCTCTACCAGATCATAGTAGATATCGGGTTCCAGATAGCGCAGGCACAGGTCTTCGAGTTCGCATTTGATATTGGATATGCCGAGGCGGTTCGCCATCGGAGCGTAAATCTCGATGGTTTCGCGGGCGATGCGGCGCTGCTTGTCTTCCCGCATGAAGCGGAGCGTCCTCATGTTGTGCAGACGGTCGGCAAGCTTGATGAGGATGACGCGGAGGTCCTTCGCCATTGCCAGGAAGAGCTTTCGATAGTTCTCGAGCTGCTGCTCTTCCTTCGATTTGTACTCAATCTGGCCGAGTTTTGTTACGCCATCAATGAGCATAGCGACTTCGTCGCCGAACTTTTCCTGCATCTCCTCGATGGTGTATGTGGTATCCTCCACTACGTCATGCAGCAGGGCGGCGCTGATGGTGGCCTCGTCCAGATGCATATCAGCAATGATGGAGGCCACGTGGAGCGGGTGGATGATGTATTCCTCGCCGGAGGCGCGCTTCTGGCCCTCGTGAGCGGCACAGGCCAGCAAATAGGCGTTCTGGATCAGGCCGAGATCAGCGCCCGGTTGCGTCTTTCGCACGGTCTCGATGATGTCGTCAATGGATATTGAGGCCAATTGGTCCGTCATGCCGGGGCACCTCCATTCGGTCCTGGAATCATAAGGTCAAAGCCTGGAGCACGTGGAATGTAGTCATTTCTGGTCGAGCAGGGTTTCGGTCTCGGTCTTTTGATTGTCCTTTCCCTTCGGTAATTCAATCTGGCAGGCGATGACTGTCTCTCTGTACTGTCCGCTTTGCTTGTCATGAACCTCGAATACCTCAAACTTGCCGCCGCTCTTTGGGCAGGCCTCGGCCAACGTCTTACTGGTGTATCGGTTGATCCGTGTGACCGTCAGGTTTTCCTGGCGCTCTTCTTTCTCCGTCAGTTCCGCATCCGCCGGAATCATATCCACCAGGCCGGCATCCATCCGATGCTCTGCGTTCGCAGCGACAGTAATATTGAAAGCCCGGCCTTCGATGAACACGACGACGTATTTCCCATTGCCGTAAGAAGTGTTACCGGCGTTTTTCGTTTCGTTGGCGTATTCTTTCGCAAAGCGCTCTTTACGGTCACCGATGCCGGCCCGGGGACAGACATCGCGGTCATTCGGCTTCTCCGGCGGGGCTCCTACAGGACGCGGTGCAGATGGTGCGACAGGGGCTGGGGACGGCGGGGTGCCGCTTGCCGTTGGCTTTGGCTGGTCACTTCCGCCGCAGCCGGCGGCGAGCAGCAGGAACACGGAAACAATCAACAATCGTATGGCTTTCATCATGTTGTCCTCCTCGGTAAACTAATGGGACAAATCATTATATCCTATAGTATATCCCTTCAGCAGGGGTTTGGAAAGAGGATTTTAGCCGGCATTCGTTTTTCGCGTCATCGTTCCGGGGAACCCTCCCGGAGGAGGCTGCTCACTTCCTCCAGGAGACTGGGCAGCATTGGATAGAGATTGCGTCCGGGACAGGCGGTATCAAAGTTCATGTCGCGGTGTCCGGTGATGGTATCTGCGTTGGGTTTGAGTCCGTAAATCCGACAAAGGGAGACCAGTAGCTCGGTCAGGGATTCGAGCTGCGCGTAGGAGGGGAACTCCCACTCGAAGCTGCCACTGAGGCAGATGCCGACGGTACTTTCATTGAAAGCATAAGCATGGGCTCCGACGGTTGGCAGCGGACGACCGCGTTCGATGGTGCCGTCCTGACGGATGACATAGTGGTAGCCAATGCCATTCCAACCGTTGCTGATATGGGCCCAGTGGATACGCTCTGCCGACGTGTCGCCCGCGGGTACGCCGACGTGGTGGATGACAATGCCCCGTGTTACCGGCCGAAGGAATAGGGGACCCGTGAAGAAAAAGCCTGTCTCCTCGACCGGAATGCCCTCCCTGGGTGCAGTGTCCTTTGCCGGATCGTAAAGGACTAGACCACCGCTCCAGGCGCTGAAATCCGGTACCAGCGGCTCAACGACAGGCGGCGGCGCGTTTTTTGAAGAATGGAGCCGCGTACGAACGGTCGTCTGACCGCTGTTCGCGGTGCCGCGATGACGGACCGCAGCCGCGGGAAGCGGGGCAAGCAGGCATACAAGCAAAAGAAGAGCGCCGATCCTTCCGCCAATCCGTTCCTTCCAGGACATAGATTCCCCTTCTCTGTTGATTATCAAGAAAAAAGCCGCCAGCAGGTGGCGCCGGCGGCAGCTCTTTTCTTATTTGAATAACTGGCTTACCGAGCGGTGCGACTGGATGCGGATGATGACGTCGCCGATCGTGTCAGCCAGGGAGCGAACGACGATTTTCGGAGATTCTTTCTCCGGCGGCAGGGGAACCGTATCCGTGATGATGAGCTTTTCCATGTTGGATTCATTGATGCGCTGGACTGCAGGTTCGCTGAGGATTGCGTGGGAGCAACAGGCGTATACCGCTTTGGCGCCAGCCCGTTCCAGGGCCCGGGCGCCCTCGCAGAGGGAACCGGCCGTATCGACGATATCATCGATCATGATGCAGGTCTTGCCCTTGACCTCGCCGATGAGATTCATCACCTCGGCCCGGCCCGGTTCAGGGCGGCGCTTCTCGATGATGGCGATGGAGGTGGACAATCGGTCTGCCAAAGCGCGGGCCCGGGTAACGCCACCAAGGTCCGGTGAAACGACAACCGGGTTTTCCGGCTTCAGATCCTCGAAATATCCGGCCAGAACCGGGGCCGCTGCAAGATGGTCAACCGGGATATCGAAGAATCCCTGAATCTGGCCGGCGTGCAGATCGACCGTGATGACCCGGTCAATGCCTGCCGTTTCCATGATATTGGCGACCAGTTTTGCGGAGATGGGCTCACGACCGCGTGTCTTGCGGTCCTGACGCGCGTATGCGTAATAGGGGACAACGGCGGTGATGCTGTGTGCCGAGGCTCGTCGGCAGGCATCGACCATGATCAGGAGTTCCATGAGATTGTCGTTGACTGGCTGTGAGGTGGGCTGGACGATGAAGATGTCACGTCCGCGTACGCTCTCGCCAATCATGATCTGTGTTTCGCCGTTGTTGAAGCGGCTGACAAGGGCATCGCAGAGCCGCACCCCGATGTGGGCGGCAATATCCTTCGCGAGCTTCGGGTTCGCGCTGCCTGCCATGATACATAGATCTTTCATGCTTGCCATTTGTTCTACGACCTCCATCCGATTGCCGAACCGATAATGGATATTCCTTCCCTATTATAAATCGTCGGTTGAAATAATGCCAGTTTTATTTTCAGGCAGATGAACATATGAGAGGGAAAGCAGAATGGCATTAATTCTTCAAAGCAAAGAGACTTTGATGTCCGCATTGGAATCAGGTTTTTTTCAAGGTGTATGGGTTTAAAAATCGTATGGTGGGAAAAGATATGATATAATTGAATAAATGATTATGAGGCCGTTGGTAAAAGGCATGGTAAATGGAAATGTTACGATAAACCCGGGGAGGACTCATTCATGTCGCTTCTGGAGGAAACACTGGTCCGTATTGAACCGCCGGACGAGGCTGCGGCGGCAGCCATTGAGCGCCGGCTGGCCGCAAGGCTGGAAAGCGGTGGGCTGGAACTTGGAGAGTTGCGTATCTTGCTCACGAAATACGCTGCGATTACCCGAACGGCGGAAGGGGAGACGCCGGGAAAATGCACTATCATTTGTTGCGCAGATCATGGCGTTGCCGCGATGAAGGTTAGCGCTTATCCACCTTCGACGACGGTGCAGATGACGGAGAATTATCTGATTTCCCAAGGCGGGGTAGCCAACGCGCTTGCCAATTTCGCCGGGGCAGAACTCCTGGTAGTGGACATGGGAATTGCTGCGCCTACGGAAAATATACCCGGTCTCATCCGCCGTAAAATTGCCCCGGGGACGAATAATTGTGCCGCCGGCCCCGCCATGAGCCGGGAGCAGGCAATTCGGGCCGTTGAGACGGGAATCGAGCTGGCGGCAAAGTGCGTAGAAGCCGGCTGCCGCTGCTTCCTGCCGGGGGAAATGGGAATCGCCAATACGACGAGTTCTGCCTGCGTGGTCGCCTGTCTCTGCGGGCTCACGCCGGAACGGGCAACGGGACGGGGTACGAATATTTCTGACGATCGCCTCCGGGTGAAGATTGAGGTCGTGCGTCAGGCATTGGCAGTTAACCAGCCTGACCCTACTGACGGGCTTGATGTTCTGGGAAAGGTGGGAGGCTTCGAGATTGGCTGCATTGCTGGCATTATACTCGGGGCGGCGGCCCATCACGGTTTTGTCGTGCTGGATGGGTTCAATACCGGTGCGGCTGCATTAATTGCCCAGGTACTGTGCCCGCTGATCCCGCACTATCTGATGGGTTCCCATTTGGCGGCAGAACCGGCCCACGGTGTGATTCTGGAAAAGCTCGGTCTCCGTCCTTATATGGATATGCAATTCCGCCTTGGGGAGGCAACCGGATCTTCAATTGCCGTAAATCTTCTGGACGCCGCTTTGTTGATGCAGCGATCTTTGGAGGATCCGGCGGCAGGGGAGGGGTTTTTCCATGAAGTCATGCCGCCGAAAACGCTGCCGCTTACGGATAAGACCTTTGATTTCTATCTGAAGACCTTTCCTTCGCTGTCGGCACCGGCGATGGAGGCCTGTCAGCTCCGAATTGACAATCTCACGAAGCCGATCTACAGTCTGGGGTATTTGGAGCAGATTGCGACGGAACTGGCGGGTATCATGGATGACGAGCGGCCACCGTTGGATGCGGCGCGAGGCTTGCTCGTCTTTGCGGACGCTGAAATGAGCATGGCTCAGCAACAGTTGACGGCGGCGTTTGCGAAACATGCCGGGGCGGAAGTCACAATCGCTCGTCTGCGCAGGGACCGGCCGCTGACGGAGGCGTTCGGTTTCGGGCGCTCCATGGCGGAGAGCATTTCCTTTGCGAGTCCTCTTTTGGCAGTAGCCCTTTCGGGTAAAGAAAGCGCGACAGAACGGGCGACAGCGCTTCGTCAGGCGCTTCTTGACGAGGATGGTGCGCTTCGTTTTCCGGCCGAAGATTTTTTGGCGAATGTGCCGGAGAAATACCAGACATCGGTCGCCGCACTTTTGGGCGCAATTATCGCCGGGGCGCACAACCGTTCTTTGATCGTTTTAGATGACGAGGCGACGGAGATTGTCACTCGTTATGCTGAGGTTCTTTGCCCAGGGCTTAAGCCGTATGTTCTCCATACCCAACCGGGATTGCTACGACTTCGGATGACGGCTGGTGGGGGCTGTATTGCGTGCCTGGGGATCAAGATCGTGGACGCGGCACTCCATATGCTGAACGATATGAAGACCTTTGCGGAGGCTGGCGTAAGTGTCGCTAATGACGGCCCGGGTGCAGGGCGGCAGGTCGAATGAGGAATCAGTCGGGTTTAACCGGTTGGAATATGCCAAAGCCGCCGGATCTCACGCTTGCTTCCGTGTGATCCGGCGGCTTTGGCGTTTTTAAAACGGGGTCAGTTCCTTGGAAGAGATACCCGACGGACCGGTATATGGCGGCTGTAGAACCAATAAGCGACCAGGATCATGACCGCGGTGGTTGCCCAGCTGACGAGATAGCAGAGCATCAGCGTTTCGAATGTTGGCGTTTGAGGAAATACGAAGGCAACCCATGCCAAGCGAACGCCGCAGATGCCGATAATTGCCAGGATTGCCGGAGGCAGGGAAAAGCCGTAGCCCCGGAGCGCTCCGGAGAAAACGTCGATGATTGCGTTTAGAAGTTCCGGGCCGACCACATAAAAGAGCCGAACGGTGCCTAAACGTATGACCTCGGGATTATCGTCAAACAGTCGCATGAGCGGCGTAGCGAAGGAGAGAATGAAGGCTGTCATTAAGCCCATGCACAAGGCGTTTAGTCCAAAAGAGAGAATCGCTGCCCGGCGACATCGGACCAAGTCACCGGCGCCGTAATTCTGGCTGACGAAAGTTGTCGCCGCTTGTCCGAAGGAGTAGATGACGCAGTATATATTGATTTCGATGGTGAAGGCTGCGCCGGAAGCCGCCATCGTGTCGGCGCCCAGACTATTGATGGCGGATTGGATGACGATGTTCGCCAGCGAGAATACCCCGCCCTGAATGCCGGCAGGGAGACCGATGCGCACAATCTCCTGAAGTCGTGCCCAATCCAGACGAAGGGCAGCGGGCTCAAGATGGATGACGCCCTGAACCCGGCGCAGGGCGAGGAAGAGGATGCCACCGGCCGTTCCCTGCGCCAGTATGGTTGCCAGTGCCAGTCCGGCAGAACCCCATCCAAGAAGCGCCGTGAAGAGATAATCGAGGGCTGCGTTCAGAGAACTGGCGGCCATCAGTGCCAAGAGGGGCGTTTCCGTATCGCCGCGGCTACGGAAAATAGCCGCCTCGAAATTGTAGAGAGACAAAAAAGGCATTCCCAGAAGATAGACGCGAAGGTAAATCTCCGCCATATCACGGACTTCTTCCGGCACTGCCAGCCAGCCCATGATATGAGCTGCCAGCGCTTCACCCAAGGCCAATACCAGGATGCCTGCGGCGGCGGCCATGAGGAACGCCGTATGTACGGATGCCTTCGCCTTGTCTGGTTCCCGGCTGCCAATATAACGAGCAATCATGACGTTGGCGCCCAGTGATAGTCCCAGGAAAAGATTGACGACGAGACCTATCAGCGACACGTTTGTCCCTACCGCCGCCATTGCGTGCGTGCCGATGAAGCGCCCGGCAATTACCGTGTCCGCCGTATTGTAAAGCTGTTGCAGGAATCCGGTCAACGCCAGCGGCAGCGCGAACAGGATGATCTTGTCCCAGAGGGAGCCGTGCAGCATATCAATCTCACGCGAACGCATTTCAAGACGCCCCTTTTTAAAATTGTCTCTATTATAGCATGGTGCGGTGCGTCTGCTTTTATTTTTTTGTCAAGGTGGCGTTTTTTTATTTCCTTATGGACTAAAACCATGTATAATAGACGCGGCCGTTTTAAAGCGGTTTAACGGGGGCGGACCCGTTTTCGACGGTCCCGGAGGAGAACCCCCGAGATGACGTTTGAAATAGAGGAGAAGGAAACCTTGAGTGAAGAATGGAAGCAGGAAATTGAAAAACGCCGTACCTTTGCCATCATTTCCCACCCGGACGCCGGTAAGACAACACTTACGGAGAAGTTGCTGCTTTACGGTGGCGCAATCCACCTGGCCGGCTCCATCAAGTCGCGCAAGACGCAGCGCCACGCTGTTTCAGACTGGATGGAGATTGAGAAACAACGCGGCATTTCGGTCACATCCAGCGTGTTACAATTCGATTACGGCGGCTGTCGCATCAATATCCTCGACACGCCGGGCCATCAGGATTTCAGCGAGGATACCTATCGAACCCTGATGGCGGTGGACAGTGCCGTAATGGTGCTGGACGCGGCCAAAGGCGTTGAGGCACAAACGAAGAAATTGTTCAGGGTATGCAGTGAGCGTCATATTCCCATCTTTACCTTCGTCAACAAGCTTGACCGCTTCGGCAAGGCGCCCATCGATCTGATGGACGAACTGGAGAACGTTTTGGGGATCCGCTCCTACCCGATGAATTGGCCGGTGGGGTCTGACGGCCGTTACCGGGGCGTTTACGATCGTCAGACGAAGACGGTGGAGCTTTTTGAGGCAGATGAGACGCACGGACAGAAGGCCCGCGTTTCCGCAACGTATACGTTGGACGACGATGCCCTGAAGGAACGACTGGATGAAGAGGTGTATCAGAGCCTTCTGGACGATATTGCTCTCCTGGACGAGGCCGGGGAATCCTTCGATCGGGAGCGGATTGCCTGCGGTGCGCTCACACCGATGTTTTTCGGCTCGGCGATGACGAATTTCGGCGTCCAGAATTTCCTGGAGGAATATCTGCGTCTGGCGCCGTCGCCCGCGTCCCGGGCTTCGTCTGACGGGCTCATCGAGCCGGAAGACGAACGTTTCTCCGCCTTCGTGTTCAAGATTCAGGCGAATATGAATCCGGCGCACCGTGACCGGCTGGCTTTCATCCGCATCGTCTCGGGCCGGTTCGAACGAAATATGAACGTCTGGCACAGCCAGTCGGACAAGGCCATAAAGCTCTCCCAGCCACAGCAATTCCTGGCCCAGGACCGCCAGATTATCGATACCGCTTATCCCGGAGATATCGTTGGCCTGTTCGACCCGGGAATTTTCGGCATTGGCGATACGTTGACAGACCTTTCCCGTAAATTTCGATTCGCGGATTTCCCGGTTTTCCCGCCGGAGAAATTCGCTCGCGTCCAGGCGAAGGATACCATGAAGCGCAAACAGTTCACCAAGGGCGTAGAGCAACTCACTCAGGAGGGCGCCATTCAGCTTTTCCAACAGCCGGGGGCCGGATCAGAGTCGTATATCGTCGGTACTGTCGGTACTCTGCAGTTCGAGGTGCTCCAGTATCGCCTGCAAAGCGAATACAACACCGAGGTACTTCTGACCATGCAGCCTTTCGAGGTCGCCCGTTGGCTTGCCTTCGGAGACGGTCGCGAGGTGACGCCCGTTGCCTTGCGCGGCGCCGACCGGGGAATGTTCGTTTACGATCGTGAAGGGAATCCGGTTCTGCTCGTGAATAACGAGTGGGCGCTGGGCTGGATCACTGAGAACAACCCTGGCCTGTTGCTCTATCCTGTACCTCCGGACAAAGACGAAATATAAAGAAAGAACCCCCCTCCTGGCAGGCCTGCTTCTGCGGGCGAACCGGGAGGGGGCGTGTTTTTCCCGGCTTTAGCGTGACACGCAAAGCGGTTGATGGCGGCCGGATGGGACTTCGTACGTGGAGAATCTTACGCAAACCTTCATAAATCTTGATTTTGTCTTGAAAAAACCGCTTATACCCCTTGCCACGCCTGTCGCATTATGTTATAGTATTCCCCATAGGCGGATAGCGGGGGCTGGGCGTCTTGCCGGGAGGAAACATGGGCACTCTGGGTGAACGGGAGCCTGCGATATCCTGCCTGCCGTGTTTTTTTATTTGTTTTGCAGGAGGAGATACTGAATGAAGAAGACTCTCGTATCCGCTCTGACCAGTGCGCTGGTCATCGGCGCCGCGTCCACTACGTTCGCGGCTGCCAACCCGTTCGAGGATGTGCCGGCTGACCATTGGGCCTATGACGCAGTGGCGCAGCTGGCTGCCGACGGCGTCATCGAGGGCTACGGCGACGGCACCTACCGCGGCGACCAGGAAATCACCCGCTACGAGATGGCGCAGATGGTTGCCCGGGCCATGGCGAAAAGCAATGTCTCCGGCGCCGACAAGGCTATGATCGACAAACTGGCCGCTGAGTTCGCCGATGAGCTCAACAGCCTCGGCGTTCGCGTTGCCGCGCTTGAGAAGAAGGTGGACAACGTGAAGTTCCATGGCTTGTTCCGTTATACTTACGAGCGCGAGCGCGTTAAGGATGACGGTAGCTATGGCCGTCTCAACCATCAGAACACGAATGATTTCCGTCTCCGTCTTCAGATGACGGCGAAAATCAACAAGCACTGGGAAGGCAAGGCGCGTGTGGAGTACAAGGGCCCCATGGACAGCGCGCGGAACGCTACGGGAGGTACCGGTGATGTGTTCCTGAACCGTGCTTATGTGGAAGGTAAATACGGCGCGACGACGATTGACCTCGGTCGTTTCCCCGGCTTCACGGACGTGGACGGCGGTCTCGTCTTTGATGACGAGCTCTCCGGCGGCCAGATCGTCTTCGGCAACAAGGCCAACGTCAAGCTGGTCATCGGCCGTTATTACGATAACTATGCCGGCACGCTCGACAACAAGACCGTAAGCTATCAGAGCGTTGAGGTCAATTCGGACCCGAATAAGAAGTTCCGTATCGGCGCCGCTTATCATCATCTGGGCAACGGCAACTTCTTCCGGAATGATACGTCCGTTGGCGGTAAGCGTTATAAGGACAAGGATATGAGCATTTGGGAGATTGGCGCGGGTTATCGCTTCGACAAGAATCTCGCGTTGAATGCCGCTTATGCCAAGAATACAAAAGGCGATATTGACAGCAAGTTCCTCAGGGCCTGGACAGCAGAGCTCGCGTATAAGGGTGCCAATGCGAGTGATCCGGGGTCCTTCGGACTTTTCGCGGCATATCGCCATGTCGGCAATCGGGCCGTCATCATGCCGACTTACAATCCGTGGATCTATGGCAAGAAGGGCTGGCACGTCGGCGCGAAGTACACGGTGTTCCAGAATATCGTGGGCATGGTTGAGTACTTCAACGGCAAGGTGCTGGATGGCAATAAGAGTACCAATACCATCTTCGCCCGTGTCGAGTGCTACTTCTGATTGAGAGAAGATTCACGCGTTTGCGTTGGTCATTCAAAAAGGAGCGTCCGGTGGGCGCTCCTTTTCATATTGCGGAAGACAGATAACGGAAGGAAAACAAAAGGCCCCTCTTCCCGGTACCAGATTCCGGGGAGTGGGGCCTTTTTTCGCGTTGTCGTTACGGATTCTCCCGTGCCATATATTCGCGGGCTGCTTCACAGGCATTGGCGTAGGACTCCGTCACCGCGTCCATCAGCCGCTGGAGCTCCCCTTCGCTGTCGCAGGACCGCAGACCATTGAGGGCGGCATCGACTGTTTGGACGAGCTTATCCATGCTGAGGTTCGACGCGGTGCCCTTGAGAGTGATCAGGGCTTTGTTCGCCATGGTCTGGTCGCCGATGGATAATCCTTTCATGAATTCCTCAAAAGCCGGGTCATAGAAGAACTTTTCCAGATACTGGCAATAGAGCCCCTTATTGCCCATGAAGCGTTCCAAGCCTTTCTCTGCGTCCAGGACTGCTGCTTCCTTTGCCTTTTTCTCCGTCATTTCAGTTTCCCTCCCACTGGCCGCTCAGCGCATGAATTGGTCGATTGCCTTTTCCAGACGGGCCAATGCTTCGTGGTCATTTTCGTGTACCGATTCTACGATACAGTGTTCCATGTGGTCTTTCAAGATGATTTTGCCGACGCCCCGGAGTGCCGCATCCACAGCGGAAATCTGGAGAAGAATATCGCTGCAGTCGCGGTCTTCTTCTACCATCCGCCGAATGGACTGCATATGCCCGATGAGGCGGGCCATACGGTTGAGCACGGCTTTGGTCTGAGTATGGGAGTGGGAGTGCGCGTGTTGGCACGCGGATGCTTCCACCGCCACCGGTTCTTTACCGCCGGACTTCGGGGAACGTTTCTTTCCGGTCATCCGGCTCACGCTCCGTCCCGGTTTGCCAGGATACGATAGGTTTTCATTTCTTCCATAAGACGCTGGTATAATTCATCCAGGTCGTCCGCGCATTGTCCAGCTCGAAGCGGTTCCACGATCTGCACTGTCAAATCGTAGAGAGGCGTAAGGCCCATGTTGGCGATGAGACCTTTCAGCGTGTGGGCGTGGCGGAAAGCGACATCGACGTCCTTCGATTTCAGAGCTTCTCCCAAGCCAGCAAACGCTGGGTCATCAATGAATTTCTTGAAGCATTTCGCGTAAAACGCTTCGTTGTTCAGAAACCGCACAAGAGCGCCGTCTACATCGCAGCCCCGGTTGCGAAGTTCCGTCAGGAGAGCATTCATCTCGTCACTTCCTTTACCATACAAGCGCTTAATATAGTAATTGTATCATGGTTTTGGCAAAAGGGGTAGTGTTTTTTGAAAAATACTGCTTTTATACCCGGATACGGCAGAGAGAGGCAAACGCCGTCCGGTATTTTTCCGGACGGCGTTTGCCGGGCGTGTCTGCGGTTCGTTCTGGAAATGAGAGAAACGCCAGATTTTATTTTACAGACAGCGTGACGGTCTCGCCATTGATGTTCCATTCCTTCTGAAAGCCGTCAGCAGTATCGTAGGAAACCTGGTCCGCCAGAACAATCTTCTTGAGATACGCTTCGTTCTTTTTCACGATGGCGGCAAGTTTGTCGTTTCCGCTCAGGTGGACGGTGATGTGGTCCGTGACCTCAAAACCGTTTTCCTTGCGCATGGTCTGTACCTTGCTGATGATCTCACGGACGAAGCCCTCTTCAATGAGTTCCGGCGTAAGAGTCGTTTCAAGAGCCACGGTTACGCCACCGTACCGCTGGCAGGCGAATCCATCGGTCTGGGCCATGGTGACTTCAAGATCCTCCGGCAGGAGGTCAATTGTGCCGTCGGAGAGCGTAAGATGAAGCTTTCCGGTTTTGTCCAGTTCTTCCTTTGCCTGGTGTCCGTTCAGGGCAGAGAGTACCTTCTTGATTTCGCCAATCTGTTTTCCGGCCTTGGGGCCCAGAACCTTGAACTGCGGCTTGAAGCTGTAAGTGAGGAAGGCTTCCATGTCGTCCTTGAAGGTGACCTGTTTCACGTTGAGCTCACTGGCAACAATGGCCTTGAAGAAATCGGACAGTTCCCTGGATGCCTTGACATAGAGGTTTGCCAGCGGTTGGCGGTTTTTGAGACTGGCGGCGTTGCGGGCAGCACGGCCGAGGACGACGATGGAGAGCACTTCGTCCATGTTGGCTTCGAGGTCTTTGTCGATGAGGGCTTCGTTCACTACCGGGAAATCGCAGAGATGGACACTCTCCGGGGCGTTCTTGTCGATGGAGCAGACGAGGTTCCGATAGACGCTTTCCGAGAGGAAGGGAATCATCGGCGCTGCCGCTTTTACGGTCGTAACCAGAGCCGTATAGAGCGTCATGTAAGCGTTCACCTTGTCCTGTTCCATGCCTTTTGCCCAGAAACGTTCGCGGCTACGGCGCACATACCAGTTGGAGAGTTCGTCGACAAACGCCTGGAGCGATTTGGCCGCTTCGGTTACGCGGTATGCAGCGAGGTCGCTGTCTACCTCTTTTACCATGGAATTGAGGCGTGACAGAATCCACTTGTCCATGACGGAGAGAGAATCATAGCTGAGGGTGTATTTCGTGGCGTCGAAATCATCAATGTTGGCGTAGAGCACAAAGAAGGCGTAGGTGTTCCAAAGAGTGCCCATGAATTTGCGTTGGCCCTCCTGAACAGCGGCGTCGTGGAAACGCTTCGGTAGCCAGGGAGCACTGTTCTCATAGAAATACCAGCGGATGGCATCGGCACCATGAGCGCCCAGGGCCTCCATTGGATCGACGGCATTGCCCTTCGACTTTGACATCTTCTGGCCATCCTTGTCCTGGACATGGCCCATGACAATGACATTGCGGTAGGGGGACTGGTTGAAGAGCAGCGTAGATATGGCAATCAGTGAATAGAACCAGCCCCGTGTCTGGTCTACGGCTTCGGAAATGAAATCAGCAGGGAAGTGGCTCTCAAAGATATCCTTATTCTCGAAGGGATAATGCCACTGGGCGAAGGGCATGGCTCCGGAATCGAACCAGCAGTCGATGACTTCGGGGACACGGCGCATTTCACCGCCGCACTTCTCGCAACGGATGGTCACGGCGTCGATATAGGGACGATGGAGTTCAATGTCGTCGGGGCAGTTATCCGAAAGGGATTTCAGTTCTTCAATGGAGCCGACCGCGTGTTGGTGACCGCAGGAACATTCCCAGATATTGAGCGGCGTACCCCAGTAACGGTTGCGACTGATGCCCCAATCCTGCACATGTTCCAGCCAGTCACCAAAGCGTCCCTGACCGATGGAGGCGGGAATCCAGTTGACGGTGTTGTTGTTCCGGATGAGGTCGTCCTTTACGGCGGTCATGCGGATGAACCACGATTCGCGCGCGTAGTAAAGGAGTGGCGTGTCGCAGCGCCAGCAGTGCGGGTAACTGTGCTCGAAAACGGGTGCTTTTAGCAGCTTTCCGGAAATTTTCAGGTCTTTGAGGATCAGTGGGTCGGCATCTTTAACAAACGTTCCCGGCCAGTCTGTATCCTCTGTCATATTGCCGTGGGCGTCTACGAACTGCACGAACGCCAGATCATACTTCGCGCAGACCCGGCCGTCGTCCTCGCCGAAGGCCGGAGCCATGTGGACGATACCCGTGCCGTCTTCGGTGGTGACGTAATCGTCGCAAGTCACGATAAACGCTTTTTTGTTGATTTTTCCGACGGCAAAGGGGTACAGCGGCTCATACTCGCGGTACTCCAATTCCCTGCCCTTCAAACGGGCCAACTCCACATAATCACCGTCGTTGTCCTCGATCAGCTCGGCTAGCACCGTTCCTACAAGAGCTTCGGCAAGATAGTAGTTCTCCTCTCTTTGGAGCCGCGTGTTGTAAATTTGCACCTTGACATAATCAACCTCGGGATTCACGCACAGCGCGAGGTTCGAAGGCAGTGTCCAGGGCGTCGTCGTCCACGCGAGGAAATAC
>JAEEGL016760353.1_pt1 | contig 29631 bp, 23 predicted proteins | sample 9134231 | NCBI WGS metagenome assembly JAEEGL01 (sample SAMN16246548, study PRJNA631951) | gut metagenome | biome: gut microbiome; feature: rumen; material: fiber-attached | host: Bos | place: Iran: Karaj | collected 2018-10
GGCCACTGTGTTATAATATGGTGGTGCAGCGGCCGGCGGAGTTTCAATTCACGCCCCCGTGCGGGGGGCGACGGTGCCCATGCTATTGTGGAAGGCTTTGCTTACAATGGTTTCAATTCACGCCCCCGCGCGGGGGGCGACAGTAGCAAAATAACTAGCTAATATATATAAAGTTTTCAGAGAACTTCCGCGAACCCTATATTATGGTCTAGTCACTCACCAATTTCTCCTTATAATACAAGGAAATATTTTTGGCAACTAGCTTATTCTTTGTCTGTTTGCCAAGGGTTCGCGGAATAAAGTTCTTTCTCGATTTCTTCGATACTTGGCAGAGATGATTTAACCTCCCGTATAATTCGTTCTGTTTCGTATTCAGCAATACCAAGAGGTTGTGTAATACCTCTCAGTGCATATTTAGCTTTGATATTGCTTTTAGAACGGCATAAAAGTAATCCGATTGTCGGATTATCCTCCGGTGTTTTTATTAGGTCATCAACAGCAGAAATATAAAAATTAAGTTTACTCACAAATTCTGGTATAAATTCAACAGCTTTCAATTCTACCACTACATAACAGTGCAAACGAGTATGGTACATCAAAAGGTCAATATAGTAATCATCTCCATCGACCAGCAAATGATACTGACGTCCTACATAGGCAAATCCTTTACCCATCTCAAGCAAAAAATCATTGATGCGATTTGTTAGTTGACTTTCAACATCGAGTTCATTTTGACGATCCGATAGTTTTATAAAACCAAAGTTGTAAGGATCCTTAAAAACAGCCTTGGCTAAATCAGACTGTGGCTCAGGTAAAGTTTCTCCAAAGTTGGTAATAGCTTTGCCAGTTCTCTCATACAAGTTGCTATTTACCTGCATAAGCATTACATCGCGGCTCCAGCCATTACGGACAGTTTCTAAAATATAAAAGGCGCGTTCGCGTTTGTTTTTTACTTTGGAAATAAGCGAAATATGGTGATACCAAGTTATCTTAGTAAGCGATATCTCTGTTATTGAACCGTCTTGGCTTAATTTGGCAAGTGGCGCTTGCCGAATTGTAGTATCTTCGTAAGAATCCACAGGTAGTTTCAAAATTGGAAAATCTGGGTATTCTTCGGCAAAAATTTTCATCGAACGAAGATTACGCTCTGAGTAGCCGTTATTTTTTCCAAACTCCATCTCCAAATCTATCGAGAGTTGTTTTATTACATGACTACCCCATCCTTTTTCTTCCTGTACATTTAAAATTTGTCTGCCAATTTCCCAATAATTTTCAAGTGTTTCTGCATTTACATTTAATATAGTTCTTAGCTGGCCGGTGTGGATTTGCTTAATTATACTATCTCGCCATGAGAGATAATCAGCTGGAATTTGATCTCTAATAATTGAACTCACAATACACCTCAAAATTTAGCATATCACAATTTTATGATTCAACATATCTGCAAAACTGTCAAAACATAAGTACTCCCTGCGGATTTATTGGCTTTTTCTGCCCTACATGCTCAACCCGGTGCTCCCAGTTGGCTCCCAGAGAATAAAAGCGCAGGCTATCATAATCTTTATTGATAGTTTTCAAGAGTTTAGCCTTTAATTCCACCCACTGCGCCGGATCAACCAGGCACTCAAAGACAGAATATTGCACACGCTGGCCGTAGTTTTCCAAAATTTTGGCTACATGACGCAAACGTTTTTCACCGTTTTCATCACGGGCCACATCATAGCTAACAAGCATCATCATAATAGCGCCTACTTCCAAATATAAACCGGATATCCATCAATATCTCCGCGCAAATAGCGAGCCAAGAGGCGCGCTTGCGTGTGAATTAAAATTGCCAAATACATTTTTTCTTCTAGGTATGGATGGGTTAAAACAGTGCTCTTTTTCTCTTGGTACGCTTTAATGAGGGTTTTTCTGGCCTCCTCGCTCATATTCACTGCTCCGCTTTCAGAGGTCTCAAATTGTTTGGCCGTGACTTCTTTGCGATTAATCAACGAGAGCACCAATCTGTCAGCATAAAAAGCCCGAAATTCCTCCATCAAATCCAAGGCCAGACTCAATCTTCCCGGCCTATCACGATGTAAAAAGCCGGCTGCAGGGTCGAGGCCCACAGCTTCCAAGGCGCTAATGGCATCGTGATATAGCAAAGTATAAGTATATGAAAGCATAGCGTTCACATTATCCAGAGGCGGGCGCCGATTGCGCGATGTAAAGACAAAATCATCTTTTTGCGCCACAATAAGTTCATCAAAAGCGCTGAAATAACTCTCTGCTGCATCACCCTCTATGCCGCGCAACCTGTCTAAATCATTTTCTCTTTCTATACTTTTTATGGCACTTGAAAGGCTTAGAATAGCCGCATTTAGTTTTACTTCATCCACTTTGTCTTTGTGGTCACGCAAAGCACGCTGCAAAACGGTACGCTGATTGAGTATTTTACCGGTAATGAAGTATTTGGCCACCATAGCCGACTCATGCGGATCATCGGATATCTTATATTGAGCTTTTCTTAGCAAAATGTTTCCGGCCACCGGCCCCTGTATTCTGGCTAAGAATTTACCTGTCTCGGTTAAGTAACTGATGGTTATCGAGTTTTCGGCGCAGGCACCCAAAAGAAAGGGACTCACAGATACGTTGCCAAAAATCACAATGCTATCAAGAGTAATAAAGGGAATACTGGCCACCGCTTTATCACCAACAACTATCTCCACTGCCTGGCCTTTTTTATGCACGTAACTTTTTTGCGTCATTATATATAGTGTGTTCAAAAAACGCTGCATAGAAGCCTCCTGGAGTAGTTAAGCAAACTCTGTTTCAAGCTGTTTGGTTGTTTTCTCCAAATAGCTGCTCACCGATTTTTTAGCTCCGGCTGATTTTGGAAAACACTCCTCCAGCAATGAACAAGCCTTACAATGCGGCTTGTAACAAGCTTCTGGGGTTATGCCACTATCTATCAGACGATGAAATTCGTGAGCCAAAGCAATAGTCTCGGCCCGTAATTCAGCAGTCATGGGCACCAAAATGCGTTTCCTGATTTTAAAATAAAAGAGCGCACCTTGCTCAATAGTTGTGTGTAGCATCTCTTCCAGGCAAATCACCTGCGCACAAAGCTGCACTTCATTGCTAGTATTATTCTGCGGTTCGCCGTGCTTGTATTCTATGGGTAATATGGTGCCATCTTTATAAAATTCCACCGCATCGGTTTGGCCGATTAGCCCCAGGGTACTGGAAGCAATTCGCAACGACCTAGCCGTTTTTACTCTTTTGCGTGATTCAAGTAGCCCGCTATGTACCTTTTCATGGTCAACTTGCCCACCAGCAGTAAGATAGTTTTCTTTCCAATATTGCTCCATATGGATAAGAGCGCACTGGCGTGGGCAAAAGGAGAGATGTTGCAAGCCATTTATTTGCAGATAATCAGCTTCTTGGTACATCAAAAAGTTAGAACTTCTGGCTTAAGTCCGCTAAGATCACTCGTTGAAATATCGTAATCATCAGCAGATTTGGCTTCTTGTACACCATCTTTTTTTGCTATTTTTACGGTGTGATGCACTTTGGCAGCCGAGTATTGACCGGCTTTTGAATCATGCTTCCACCAAAATAGCTTGATAACTTCCATACTTCCTTCAGGTCTGGCAGAAGAAGCATCGTTATCAAATATGTGCAAAATAGCTTTTTTAATCTTTTCGGCATCTTCGGCACTAAAACCTGTAAGTGCCGCTAGTTGTGGGTTTATGCTTCCATAAGTAACATAGAGACCAAAATCGACACTATGCTTCATGCCCATAGTATCGGAAGCTTTTTTAGTGCCATCGCCTTCACCACTTACACTTTTGGTAATTTGTAAACTGGTTACATTGATGGCATCAACGCTAAAGGCCGGTTGAATAGTTACCGGTCCGCGGATACCAACTGAGATACCCTTACCCTCTCCGCCCTTAAAGGCAAAGACTTGGCCAAAGCTACGCACATCAATCCATGTCTCGTTAGCCAGTTTTCGCAATTCGCTTTCATTCTTTATGGCTTTGCCAAGCATCGCTTCAGCTCTGTTACGCAGAGAACGATATTCGTCATTTCTGTAATCATCTGATTGCACAAAAACTTTCTCACCAAAATCCAACAAACGATTTCTTATTTTGCGTTTCAAGCAAACATCAGAGAGCTCTCCATGCCCATCTAATGTCATGCGTGGGATATTACCATTAAGCGGGTCTCCGTTTGGGTTTGCATTTTTTACGCTAAACACCAACGCAAAATCAATTTTGTTTTCCAAGGTAGCCATATTAATCCTCCATATTTTCTACTGATGGACCATTGGAGCCATCAGATTTTGTTCTAAAACTTTTTAATTGACAGTGGTAACCAAGCAAATATTCTCCGCTTAATGCTTTATCGTTTATATAGTCATCTGTCTTAAATAATGCTGTAATATCTTGAATTTTGCGTTCAAACCACTCTCTTAATCCTGGTTCGAGCTGCTTTTTATAAGCTGGCAGCTTTTTCTCATAAAGAATTTTCCAAGTTGTAGCAGGCTTGATAGAAAACTGCTGCATATACCTTACAGCATTTGTCTCTCTGCTTTCCTGCATTTTTTGTAAAGCTGCATTTTCCAGCTGTTGCGCCACAGCAAGCAGCCTGCCATATAAATAGTCCCTGCTGGTTCTGTCTTCTTCCAAGGCCATAGTGTACTCCTCCTTGTCTTTGGTTATTCTGTTATATTTATAAACGGCACAAGCTGTTTCCAGTACTATACTGCGTCTGTAGTTTTCAATAGTTAATAAGTTCGATGCAGATTTTACGCACTGTGTTTCTAAATCTTGAGGAATCGGATTGCCATCTAAAATGCATGGTAAAATACGAAGTACTGTTTTTTCAACAAGTTTTGCATTTACTTGCTCACCATATGCACATTCGGTGATTGTTTTTGGTGATGGTGTACCTGTAGTATGTATTGGTGGAGTTTTTTTCTCTCCTTTTTCCTTTTTCTTTTTTGGCCAATAGGTTACATCCCATGAGAGCTTGGTATACCAGTTTTCCAAAGCAGCTAAAAAATCTGAATTTTGTAATTCGCGGTATAGTGTTATTGAAACTCGGCCTTGTCCAGGCGTTGCTTCCTTTATAGCCATAACCATAATGCGCTCTGGGTGTTCAATATTGCCATAATAGCCTTGAAGACGGTTATTAATTGCTTTAGCAAACTCCAAAGAGGTCTGATAGACTCCTTTTCCGTCTTCCTTTTCTACATCATCGCCATAATCCCAATCCAAGTCAGTACTGCTTGCTGTAAGCGGTGGTATTTTAGTTCCTGCCTCATTCCAGGTAACTATCGAAAGGCCTTCACCAAGAGCCACACCTTGGCGTTTAATAAGCCAACGCAAAGCCGAGTGAGCCTTTTGAGTTATATCTGAGCTTATTTGGCACGCTTCGCTATCATCCAAAAAGCGACCTCTAAAGGTATAATTATTAGTATCGTTTGAAGAAATTATTTTGGCACTACTTCCGGCATTACGAATTTTTGATGGGTGATAAGCAGCTATTTTAGCCATTTCACCATCAACATAGTCTAAACCTGATTTTCTAATACGCTTTTCTGCATCTTTGGGGGCAAAATTGGTTTTACAATACTGCTCAAAATCAGACGAATTATAAAAATTTATCCAGCTGGTTTGTATAACAGGATCTTTCCAAAGGCAGGAATCTTTATCACCTGGTATTTGAACTTCCCAACGAATAAAATCGCTAATATCATCTTGAGATATTTGCGATTTTTCAAGATCCTGAATCAAGGTTTTGGAAGAAACATAAGCGAGAACTGCCTTTACTTTTTTGGTTCCGTATTGAGAATTTGCCCAAGCCTCTAAAAGATTTTTATACAAATTGTATTTGGTCTCATTCCCTACTACATATTCCAGTTTATCGCACAATGGATAAGCATCAGCTCCACTGGTACGGTTCGAGCAGCTTTCAGTGCAGGGCATAATGGTTACACGATCGGTGTCGGTTTTCTTTACTAATTCAGCTTTAATAAAGTTTCCATCTCCATCTAACATTATAGTAGCCGAGGCATTGTTGGCCGTGTGAAACATCGGAATTGGTTTATCGGCATTTGCCTGTGTGTTATCGTAAACTTTAGCAAGTTCTACTAACCAACTCATTACTCTTCCTCCGACACCAGCGGTTTTTGAGCGTTGTAATCTCTAATTTCACGAGTAATCGAACAATTCTCCGGTCTAGGAAATTCGATAATTCCTTTTTCCATTTTTGCCTGCCAAAATCTGGCGATCAGTTTTTTAGTAGCCACTTCTGTAGGATAATCAAAACCATGAAACATTAAGCCGTATGAAAACAAATCTTCATTATCATAAAAGCCACTGCCTTCACCAAAATTACATGGTTCAACATAACCCTGGCACTCTCTAGCTCCAAGGAATATGTCACGCCTACCCCCTTTTTCCAATGAACGCCTGGCAATATCAAAGTGTTTGTTTTCGTTTCTGTCTTTTTCTAAATCCGGGCGTTCTAAGTTCCATTCAAAATGAGCTTTTACTTGATACTCCACATCTTTTAGATATGTATAAACCGAGAGGTCATTACCGCCACCACTATATAAAAGAGTCTTTATGTTCTTAGATTCAGTACTGATTTTGTGCATAATGCGAACTTTGTCTACGATCCAAATGATTGTTGGCTTCCAATAAATACTCTGAGTGATGCCCTTTAATGCCTCATATGTAGGAATATGATAAGTATTCTTTTCGCCGCCAATTTTTGTAATCGGATCCGTAAAGAGGGCATATCTGCCACTTAGCCGATATTCAATACTGTTTTCTTTCACGTTCATCGCTCCATTTTCTAGCCATAGGCAAATGCTTTGCCTTATCTACTTTTCCCGCATTGAGCGGGAATGCGTTACAATATGTACCAACGCAAAAACTATGTCAAGCTATTATTTTGACCTTTGACAAAAGTTTTTCTTCTACATGGCAATCTCGCGATTGCCAATTTCGACCTTTGACAGTTTCAATTCACGCATCACTGCGACTAAAAGCCAGTATTTCATACCTACCATAAAAATTCCAGTCCCATTTCAAGCAAAGAGTGGCGAACTGTCAAAATTACATAGTTCGTATGATAACCCAAACTCATCATCATAAAAGCCATCATTCAGGGCATAAATGCCACTTTCCGGTAGAATTTCGTAAATCATATTTTCAGCCATTAGGCGCTTTAATTGATTTGAAAAAACATTTACTGAATATTGACCAGCTTCACTGAGCAGCAAGCGAAGTTTTTTTCCGTAATCTTTTTCACCACGTTCCAAAGCACAAAGCCTGCCTGCAATGTCATTGTGGGCATAAGGGACAATAATTCCTGTAGTTATATCAGCAATTACCTCAAAATTTTCCCATGCTGTTTTAAATGCCTGTTTATATGGCATCGGCCTCAAGTTTTTATTACTGTTAATTCGTTTGTATTCCTCAAATGCCAGCTTATTGTCAGATAGCATATCAAGAACAGTAGCTTCATGCTCTGCTACAGCGTGTCTAAGGAGTTCTGATGAAAATTTGCCATAATAATAGGAGAAAAAGCTTTCTATCGTCCGTGGATGAATAAGCTCCACTGTTTCTTCCCCAATACTATTAAATTCACGTAACACACGCTCCATACATTGCTGGCCGATTTTAAGTTCAGCTAGTGAGCCTATTTTTTCATCTTGAAGAGCAAATATGGCCACCGTGCCGTTTATCTTATTACCATTTTCATCAGTAAGCTCATTATTACGATTACACCGTCCTGCTGTTTGAATAATAGAATCTAAGCCCGCCATATAACGCAGAGCACCACCAAAACTAAGGTCAACACCAGCTTCAATGAGCCTCGTGCTAACACAGATAACCTTATCGCCATTTTTAAGGTGCCCCTGTATCTTGGCTATCTGAGCACGACGATGAGAGGGACACATATTGGTACTCAAATGATAGACAAAGTCAGCGCAATTATTTTCTTTTATGAGTCTAAATAGCTCTTTTGCCTGCGGTTTTGTATTTACTACCGCCAAAAAGCTATTGTTTAATTTCATTTGCGTTTCTATATAATTATACACATCTTGAACCGAAGACTTAAATGTTCCACCGGCTGTTTTGTCGATAAAAGTTACTCTCTTCAAAGATAAAAAATGCTCCAAGGGGTTTTTAATGATTTCATCATCAATATCGAGATGAAACATTTCTTCACCAATTTTATCAAGGCAAGGTTGGGTAGCCGTACAAAGAAGAGCAGATGATTGGCAGCATTTTACCAAATAATTAAGTCCCCAATTAAAGAGATAGGTAGAATTACTGGGAAGCGTTTGTATTTCATCAAATACTAAAACGCTATTAGCCAATCGGTGCATACGGCGAATTGCTTTTGTTCCGGCACCAAACATAGTTTCTAAAAACTGCACCATAGTTGTTACAATAATAGGTGCATCCCATGTTGCTTCATATTTCTCATACTCGTTCTCAGAATTACGCAATTCCTTCTTTTTTTCGCTGGTCAGATTGGAGTGGCATTCAAGAACTATCTGCCCTTTATTCTCTGCATTTTCCAAAACACTCCTTATCACATTGGCATTTTGGTCAATAATAGATGTATATGGGGCAATAATAAAAATGCGAGACATCTCGTGACGTTTAGCTTGTTCCAAGGCAAAACGCAGTGAAGCCAGTGTCTTACCGGCGCCAGTAACCGCAGAACAAGTATATATTCCTTTTTCACCACGCCCAATTTCAGCACAACGCTTTGATACTTCCTCGCGTATTTGTCCAAGTTTTCCGTTAGTTGAAAAACATTGCAAATGATTTTCAAGACGCTTAAGCAGGCTTTCCCAATCTGGTATGCTTTCTGAATATAAAGGCACTTCTCCGGCTTCAAAGGCAGCGCTGTCCGTTCTATCAGCGTCAATAAGGCAACTGGAAAGATTTCTCAAATGCAGCCCCATATTGAAACAAACCTGCTTGGGAGCAATATTGCCGTTGGAATTCTTATAACAACCATTTTTACAAGCATCCAACAACACAGGCCGAGCATCATTTTTCCAATTATCGCTTTGCAAGCATTTGCTGATTTCCAATTTTACTTTGGCTGGCAGTTTTTCTTCTATTTCCTCCAGCTCGTTATCGGGCAATTCTTTTTGCAATCGTTCAAAAAATTCTGAGTGTCCATCTGGAGCAATCATATCAGGAAGGCCAGAACCATGATGAAACATTATTGCGGCTTGAATAGCTGTAGCAGCTAGAATCTTATTCTCCGCTTGCTTTTGCAAAAGCTTTGCACCAGCTGTAGCATGGTCTTTTTTCTGTTGCGTTTTTCCGCCAACAGAGTTTTTTAAATAATTCTGCCAGGCATTAGAAGCCTTGCCAGCATCATGCAAAAGGCCTGCCAGTTTGGCAATGTCACAAAAGTTTTGGCTTTTAGAAAATAATTGAGACAAGTTACCGGTTTCCAGTAAGTGTACTTCCAGTGTTTGATAGGTTGAGTCTTCGTTTCTATACCTGGCAAGTGGTGATGAGTCAATAGTAGGTTGCACCCGCGAGCCTTCTTCTTCCTTATGAGCTATTAGCGTTGAATCTGGAGCCATGGTTTCTATCCCTTCTGGAAAGGATATCTTAAATTGCGCACAATACTACAGTAATTATTCTTCAAAGTCAACACAGTTTGGTATGTGTGTGACAACCAATTAATTCTTGGACACCTAGATTATTCTTCGGAGGCTGGACAGTCTTTCCCCAAAACAATATTTTCCAAATTCCGCCCTTCCCCATCATCTGCCTGTTGTTAAATCATGCATCATTACTAAAACCATTTCAGCCCAAATCACCATCAACTACCAAGGCCGCAATTGCATGCTTGAACCATTTTTGACTGCCAAAAATTAAATGCTTTTAACACTCAGTTCTATTCTCCACTGTGATCTCCATCACTGCCACGATCCTAAAATTATTATAAAAGTGGCGCGGCTTTACTAAGGAGGTTACCATGAAAAAATTAGCCGGTTTGTTAGCAGTATTAATTACATCTCTTACATTAAGCGGAGTTGCAAAAGCAGATGAACAAATTGATTTTGCCGCACTAAAAGTTGGCGATACAATTAAACTTGGCCATTATGAACAAGATGGCGATGAAGCTAACGGTCCAGAAGCCATTGAATGGCAAATTGTTTTTGTTAAAGGCAAAAAAATATTGGCCTTAGCCAAAAATAACCTGGAACTTTATGATTTTCAGCCTAATTACAAATTGCCCAATGTAGCTATTCAAGAAGCGGCCCTCACCCTGCTCTCTTGGACAAAAAAAGATTTTGTCAAAAAAGCTTTTACCAAAGAGGAAAAAGCTCATGTTAAAGAAAGCTTTGTATTAAGCGATAAAGATGTTCTCAAAATGGTGCCGGCAGAATTTCGCGCGGCCAAGCCATCGGCCCATGTTTTGAAAAAAGGCGCCGAGGTGGGAGCCAATGGCAATTGTCGCTGGTGGCTACAAAAAGACAGCAATTCTTATTCCGGTCATCATGATTTAATTAATGCCGACGGCACTTTTGGCAGCGAAGTTCTTTTTAAAAACAAAGTTTCCGCCATTCGCCCGGCCATTTGGTTAAAACCATAATTATTTCCGTAAGTTATATATTATTAATACCTATTTAAGGAGATATTGTATGAAATTTATTAAACCAATGCTGCTTCTTTTAGGGATTACTCTCACTCTCTCTGCCTGTGGCGACGATACTCACCAAAATGGTGACACCCCCCAAATAAAACAAAAAACAGATAATAACAACAACAGCAACAATAACAATAACACCACAAATACAGATACGATTATTGATAATAACAGCAATAATACAGATATTGATACAAATACAGATACAAATAATAATAACAACAATAATAATACTGATGCAGATACTGTTACCGACACTGACAACAATAACGACAATAGTGATAACTACTCAATAACTCAAGTAAAAAATGGTTTAACTGTTGGTGATACTATACAATTACAAGTTTATAAAAACGGCTCAGCTTTTGATGGTGCCAGTTGGAGCTCAGATAATGAAATATTCGCCACCGTCGATGAGAGCGGTCTGGTCACTGCCCTCTTTCCGGGCGAGGTTAACATCATCGCCACCATCGATGAGAAAACCACAGTTAGCAGCAATATAACTGTTAACGCGCGTAATAGTACCATGTATAAATTTGCCATGGAAAAAGGTACACCGGCCGTAGATAAAGATACCGGCCATGTCGTTGTGGCCTTTGTCAGCGTCAAAATCGATAATTATGGGCAAACCAGAGAGTTATCTTTTACCTACGATGTTGCCACAGAAGATTGCCTCATTAAATCCGCACTCCGTGGCACCACCAACGGCGGCACTCCTTTTACATTAATTGGTTATAATGATTTTACCTGGGGCGATTACAAAAATGGTTCATTCTACGGCGCCTATTTCCAAGATAACCCCAATAATGAGCTCGGCTATGACTATGCTATTATCTCCTTCAATAACAAGGAACTCACCTTCTACAACCACAGCGAAATCTATCTGCCGACAACCTATACTTACTACATTGAATACAGCGACTGGGAAAAGCAAGAAGTCGAAAGCGTAGTGGAACCCATTTGGGTGCGGATACAAGAGTGCCCACTCTATGCCAATGATATGTTTGAGAAATTTAACTACAATCTAACTCTCTTCTAAAATTATTCCCATCAATTAGCAGAACCAGCCCTAAGGCCAGATGGCGCACTAGCGCCAGCTGAGAAAAAATCCTCACAAGGTGCCTGTTTTCCATTTACTAGGTAAAATTTCTGCCTGCCTTTGAGCGGAGCCCCTCCTTCCATGGGGGAGGGGCGATTTTCATAAAAATCCAATGAGTTAGGAGGAGAGGTCCGAAAAAAGCCCATTAGCTAAAGCGCTTAAACTCGTGCTCATTAAGCCGCCATATAGATCCGTCTTCTGCCTGGTGGATTGGGCAATTCTGCCCCAAATCGGCAATATGCACGGCTAAAATATGGCGCGCGCTAATTTCGGCCCGGTGTGCCATGAGCTCTGCCAGGCTCACATGCGGCCCGGAGCCCTGAGACATATTTACATCAATGATGAGCAAATCGGCATTTTTGGCTAAAAGCGGAATATTTTCGCACCATTTGGTATCACCGGTAATAGCCACGGTGAGGCCGGCGGCAGTGATTCTATAGCCCAGTGATTCCGGGCGATGCAACATGGGCAGAGCGCTAATAGCCCCAAAAGTATCACTATAACCCTGAGGCGGAAAATCTTCATATTTAATTACAGCAGGATCGCCGGCGCCGTACCCCATGGCTAAAGTGAGCGCTTCAACATGCTCTTTGGTGGTTCCAGGGCCAATTATTTTAAGCGGCCCTTTTAGGAGAGCAGGATTATTATTAAGTTCGGCAATCATATAAGGCAGGCCGCCAAAATGGTCGCCGTGATAGTGGGTTATTAACACGCGCTGAAAACGATCATAACCAATAGATAGCTTTTCCATCTGCGCTTTGGTGTTGGCACCGCAATCGAGCAGGAGCCCTTCCCCGCCGTGCTCCAAAAGGAGAGCTTGCTGAGCCCGGCCGCCATGGTTGCAATAGTCGCCGCTACCTAAAATTGTAATTTTTAATTCTGCCATTATTCACTCCGCAAATTAACGGCCGGCCGCACCGCCGCCGCTTGCAAAGAGGGAAAAACAGTGGCCAGATGGCAAATTATGAGGGCCGCCAAGGCGGTGACGGTAATTTCCAGCGGATTTAATAAAACACTAAGATTATCCACTAAATAAACTTGTGCCGAAAGCTGAAAATGGGCGCCGCTTAATATATAAGCTATGGCAATCCCCAAAACCACACCTAAAAGAGTGCCCGTAAGGCCGATAATCCAGCCCACCACCATAAAAATTTTCATCACCGAGGCATCGCTCACCCCGAGGGCCTTCATAAGAGCTATTTCATCGCTCTTTTCCACCACCACCATAAAAAGCGTGGAAGCAATATTAAAAGCCGCTACAATAATGATGAAAATAAGCACCAAAAACATCACTAATTTTTGAATTTTTAAGGCCATAAAAATGCCGGCATTCATCTCGCGCCAGTCCAAAGTACGGAAAGGATAACCGGAAAGGCGATTTATTACTTTAGCGGCCACCTCCTGCACCCGCTCGGCATCTTTAACTTTGAGCTCCAGGCCGGTAACCGTGCCATCAAGGCCCATAAATTGCTGCGCCGCCGTTATATCGGCATAAATAAGCTTTTGATCAAATTCAAAAACGCCGCTTTTAAAAACCCCGGCAATAACAAATTGCATTCTTTTAGGCGTATTGCCTTTAACTTTAGAAATGCCCACCGGCGTGGTAAGAGCCACTACATCGCCAACGCTGACATTCATATCTTGCAAAAATTCGCTGCCGACAAAAATGCCGGGCAGAATATTGGGGCCGCCGCGTTCTTTAGGGTAAAGCATATCCAAAGTAGCGCCGTTTTGCAGCTGATTGGCTACATTAGTAATCTGGGAAATACGCGCCGGATCAACACCTTTCAGCATCACACCTTGCATGTGTCCATCGGTGGAAACCATGGCTTCATTAAAGACAAACGGCGAACCGCTTATAACGCCGGGCACCGTGCGGCATTTTTTTAAAATATCTTCGTATTCGCGAAAATCAGTGCCGTATTTTTGCACGATTAAATGAGCATTACTGTTTAAAATACGCTCTGTTACATCGCGCTGATAACCGCTCATCAGGCCGGTTACGGCAATGAGCGAAGCCACTCCCAGCATCACCCCCAAAATGGAGATAAAGGCCGTGGAACTAATTAAGCCCTGACGGCGACGGGCCATGAGGTAGCGCCAACCAATCCAGTTTTCAAAGCCGTTTTTCAGGCGGGTATTTATGAGCACATAGCACATAGATGAGGCAAATAAAGTCAGCACCAGGGTAATGAGGAGAGCCAGAGCAAAAGTGCGCATCCAACCATTGCCCAGGTAAATAATGCCCGGCCCCTGCTGCAAAATAGTAGCCAAAAAATTGGTGGTCAGCTCTTTGCTGGGAGCTATTTTGCCGAGTAAATCATATTGCCCATGGATAAAAAAGAGTAGCCCGGCTAGGCCGGCGGCGCTTAAATTTTCCCAAAAGCCCAGCCTCTTACACTTTATGGCCGTGACAAAGCCGGTAAAAAGCGCTGTTAGGGCTATGCCAAACCAAAGCCAGGGTTCCATGTGCGTTTGCAAAGCGCCGGCTTTGCCAATGCCGAGTGCAAGAGCGGCACTATCTCCGGCCAAAAGCAGCATAAAGGCGGTGAGCATAGCCGAAAAACTATAGCGCCACCGCCCCATAGGAGCCAAAAAAGCCACGAGAGCCGCCATAAGGCAAAGACAAGCAAAGGAGAGCGTACGCCAGTTTTCCGGCACCAAACGCAGCAGCAAAAATGTGCCGCCGCCCCAAATGAGCAAAAACACAGTAGAAAGGGAAAGGCGCCGAAAAAGCGTATAAGATGTGGGATTTTTTAAGAAATTCATTCTTTACTTGGCGCTGTTTACAATAGCGATACCGGCAGAACAACCAATGCGGCTAGCTCCGGCTTCGATCATGGCCATGGCATCTTCATAAGTGCGCACGCCGCCGGAAGCTTTAACGCCCATCTCCGGGCCAACAATGCGCCGCATCAAAGCCACATCTTCAGCTTTGGCACCGCCCTCTTTGGCAAAGCCGGTGGAAGTTTTAACAAAGGCGGCTCCGGCAGCTTTGGAGAGAGCACAGGCAATAATTTTTTCATCATCGCTCAGCATGGCGCTCTCGATAATCACCTTAACCGGGCGGTCACCGGCGGCTTTTACCACAGCTAAAATATCTTCATAAACCAGGCTGTAATCTTTACCCTTTAAAGCACCAACATTGATAACGGTATCAATCTCGGCGGCGCCGTCGCGCACAGCTTGCTCGGTCTCAAAAGCCTTGGCCGCGCTGCTCATGGCTCCCAGGGGGAAACCGACAACAGCTATCGGCTTGGTAACACAACCTTCCAGCTCCTTGGCGCAAAGGGCCACATTGGCTGAATTAACACACACGGTTTTAAAGGAATATTCCCTGGCTTCGGCACAGAGCTGCTTGAGCTCGGCCACCGTGGCGTTAGCTTTTAGTAAAGTGTGATCAATCATTCCGGCCAATTGAGTTTTATCCATTTTTCACCTCTCTCAAAAGGGTTAAAACCGAGGAAAACTTTTAGCACGAAGCCCAAGAAGCGGCAAGGAGAAAGATTGAGCTTTCCGCCTTTTTGGCGAAATATTATTTGATAGTTTTAAGCAGCAATTTAACAGTGGAAAGATTGACGCGGTTATAAACTTCGTTGCCGCCGCCGGTGCCGCCGGTGTAGCTCACAAAATGGTCAAAATAAGACATATTAAAGACATCGCTGATTGTCACGGTATAAGTCTTATTTTTATCGAGAGTTAGCGGCATAAAGCTGGATTCGCCCCACCTGTCCCAGTTATCGCTGCCAAGATGCGGCATAAAGACAACATCACTTGCCACTTCATTGCCGCCGTTTTCCGTCACGGTCACCTTTTTCACAGCGCAGGTAATACCGGTATCAATGGGCCGCCCGCTGCCATATTCCAAAAGGAGCAGATAATCGCCGCTCTCGGTGGGTTTAACATTAGGCACGGTTAAGGTTTCATTCGGCCTGCCCCAATCGCCAAAGTGGGAGCGGTCATGGTCGCTGGCGGTGGGCGTTTCGCTAAATTTAGAGGCATCGTATTTGTTGCTGTCGGCGCGCACAAAGTTATCGCCCCAATAGCAGAGCGGCTTGGCATGGTGGCTCTCATTGCCATATTTATTTACGGCTGTCACCGAGTAACAATATGATTTTTGAGCATAATCTGCGGAATCGGGATCAACCCAGGGGGAAGTAACTTTTGTCGCCACCAATTTGCCGTCGCGGTAAATATTAAAGGTGTTGCCCTGATCGACATCCATAGCCGTCTGGGTGCTAAAAGAGACTTTGAGTTTGCCGTTTTCCGGAGCAATGGGATAAACAGCATGGTCGGCAGGAAGTAGCGGCATTTGCGGCGCGTAACATTCGGCATCTTCGGTGCAGCTTTTGAGAGTAATGGTAGCGCCGGCATTGGCAACTTCGGCTTTCATGGTAATAATAATTTCATTATTATCCTGCAAATCATCAGCACTTAAAGGATCTCTTTTAAGAGCGCCGTTAAGTGTCAACTTATCCATGATAAAAAAGCCATCTACATCTTCAGTACGTTTAGGTAATTTTATAGTAATATCAATATTTTTACCATGATATTTAAAATATTGCAGGCGAATTTCACTGCTCCCGGCCAAAAAGACATTGCGCATATATGCCGTAATAGCCGGGTTAAACCAAACGGTATTTTGCGTTGTTTCCAGGCCAAAAATGCCATACAAAACCGCGGAGATATAGCCGGCAACCGACCAGAGCTGGCGGCGCGAATTGACTTTAGGCCCGGAAAGCTCATTACCTTGGTAATCGGTGCGCTTATCATCAGCCCAGGCCTTTAAATTGGTGAATTCAAAATTTTCCATATTGGAGAGGTTAAAAGCCGCACCTCTGATAAGGCTAATCATGGCATTATCCACAACTTTACTATTGCGTGCTTTGAGCGCCGCTCTTAAGTGATATGCGGTGACAAAAGGCCAGATGGAGCGGTTATGATATATCCAGGTGCGCGGCTGTTGCGGCCAGATAACCGGCGGCCCGGCTTCCACCACCGGGTAACTGGCTATGGCCTGCGCCGCCTGCGCCGGGGTAGCCACATCCCACAAAATAGCGAGCGACTGGCCGAGAGAATCATAATTGCTATGGGCATCGCCGCTATCGAGATAGGTGCCGGTCATACTGGCAAAGAGCCCCTTATCAGCCTGATAAAAGCGCTCCACTATAGCTGTCTTTAGGTCAGCGGCCCAGCCAGCATACTTGCTAGCCAGGGTGCTATCACCCTTTTCACCGGCCATTTCGGCAGCCACTTTTAAGATAATATAATGAGCCACATTGGTAGAAAGCGCTTTAGCCATACCGATATGCACAGTGTCCTGAGCCGTCCACGGCTGATAGGTATTTTCGCGCCAATCGAGGTAAGATTGCTCACCGCCATAGAGCTTTTCCACCGGGTCATAGACGACTTCCCTATCGGCTTCGATGGTGTTTTTTATGGCATCATAGGTATCGTTATAAAAACTATCGCGCGCGGAGCCATCCAAATATTTGAGCGTCTCATAAGCGCCCAGAATCCACACCACGCGGTCGGTAGAAATGGGCCAGGAACCGCCGCTACCGGTATCTTGCACAATCTGCTTACCGCCACCGCCGACGCTCTGTTTTTTATCAGCCAATTTAAAGGCCAGTGAATTCATCGAGCGCTCAGGGTCAACGAGAGCCAGGCCTAAATCCATGGCGTAGGAGGTGTCGCGCGTCCAAACGTAATTCCAGTTTTCGCCGGTATTAAAACAGTTACAGGGCACGCCCTGGCCGTTATTAAAAGCGTAATTATCAATCTGGGTAACGCTATCAAGACTAGCTTCTCTCATAGCCAGAGCAAAAAGGCCGTCAAAATAAGTATGACCGCTTATAAGTCGCAAGCCTTCAATAAGTTCATAAATAGTGCGCTCTTTGGAGGCTGGAGTGTTATCACGCAAATCGGCAGTGGTGGTAAAGGTAAAGCTGCGCCAACTGTTGGTATTGCCATAAAGTGCCGCCGTACCCACTGTCCCGCGCCAGCTGATAATAGTATCGGAAAAATCTGCCGGCAATGCCGGTTCATCGCTACTGGCATCGGCACAGGCCGGCCCACTCCAACCGGCGGAGCAATTTTCACAGGCCTCACCGGCAAAATGGCTATTACATTCACAGCGGCCGCTCTCGTTACAAGTACCGCGCCCACTGCAAACGCCGTCACTGCTACCCGCGCCCGGGCAGCGCTCGGTGCAATTTTCGCCAAAGTAGCCAATAATGCATTTATCACAAGCAGGATAATTTGTTTTGTTGCCGGAGCAGCCGGAACAATCACCGCCGGCACCGTTGGTACAGGCACAAGTGCCGTCATCCTGGCAAGTGCCGTTGCCGTTGCAGGGATTTTCGTGGCCGCCAAGACATTCTATAGCACATGTCGGCCCTTTATAACCGGCGGCACAAGTACAAGAACCGTCACCCTCAAGGCCGTCGTTGCAAGTACCGTTGACACATTTACAGGGTTCACACTTTTGGCCGTAATGACCGGCTTCGCATTTAGTCGGCTGACTTTTATTTTTATCAGGAATTTCAAGCTCTTCGTCATGATGATTACAGGAAAGAACAAATAAAAAACCAAGCACCAGAAAGAAAGAACGCTTTTTCACCTTGCACCTCATGGAAATTGCGCCTGCCAATCCAGACCTTTTTACTATAGGCTTAAGGTGCGCTTTTGGACAATCATTTTTTAGCAAATAGCTTGGAGCTTTTCAAACATTTATCCGGGAGAATTTTTACAAATTGTGACATTTATCACGCTTATCTTGCGCAATTTAAGCATTTTTTAACATTTTGCCCGTTGTGCTGAAGTGCCATAATCCGTATAAATTATTTTAATCTGCGTCACTTTAAAGTGGCGAAGGAGGTTTTTATGAAAGAAGATATTTTACGCGCCGCTTTTTTAAGAGTCAGCTTGGAGCTTAAACGAGCCGAGGCCGCCAGCATTGAAGATGTAGTGGCCACTGTGGCCGGCAAAATGGATATAGACCAAAACAAACTCTATCAGGCCATTGCCAAAAGATTACCGCAGCTGATAGCTATTTCTACTCCGCAATACGTTAAGAACCGGGTATAAGTTTTTTTTGTTTCTTAACTTAAGTCTTAATTATTCTTCGCTAAATTCGCTGACGAGGGCGCTAACGGTGGCTTTGGCATCGCCATAAAGCATAAGGGTGTTGTCGTTGGTAAAGAGCGGATTTTCTACTCCGGAGAAGCCGGTGCCTTTGCCGCGCTTTAAGACAAAGACCGTCTTGGCTTCAAAAGCGTTGACAATGGGCATACCGTAAAGCGGGCTGGATTCATCGTTCATAGCATCGGGATTGACAACATCATTGGCGCCGATGACTATAGCCACATCGGTATTAGACATTTGCGGATTAAGCTCATCGGAAGTTTTTAGCTGCTCATAGGGCACATTGGCTTCGGCTAAAAGCACATTCATGTGACCCGGCATACGGCCGGCCACAGGGTGAATAGCAAAATTAACTTCGGCGCCGTTAGCTTCCAATTTATCACACAGCTCTTTTACAGCGTGCTGAGCCTGAGCCACTGCCATACCGTAACCGGGTACAATAACAACATTTTTAGCCGCTTCCAAAATAAGATAGGCATCTTCAATAGAAACAGCTTTGGGCTCTTTGGCCACCCCGCCGCTCTTTTTGTGGCCGGCCGAGAGGCTCTTAAAGAGCAGATGGAAGAGCGTGCGGTTCATGGCTTTACACATGATGAGGGTCAAAATGAGGCCGGAGGCGCCAACCAAACAGCCGGAAACCACCAGCACGGTATTGTTGATGGCAAAGCCGGCAAAAGCAGCAGCAAGGCCGGAAAGAGCATTTAAGAAGGAAATGATAACCGGCATATCACCGCCGCCGATGCCGATGACCATGGTAATACCGAGAATGAGGAAAATAGCGGTAGCCGCGATTATGCCATAAAGGGCCAAATCGGCTTCACAATTGATATCGCCACTCACAGTATAAAGAGCAATGCCGGCTAGGCCGATAAGACAAAAGAGGCCATTCACCGCATTTTTGCCGGGAATGGCAATATTCTTTCTAAAAATGCCCGAGAGCTTGCCCCAGGCCACAATAGAACCGGTAAAGGCAATAGCACCAATAGCAATGGTGAGCCCCAAAGAAGCCGATGTAAAATAGTCGCCCTTGGGGTGGATAATATATTGGGCAAGAGCCACCAAAAGTGAGGAGAGGCCGCCAAAGCCGTTGAAAAGAGCCACCAGCTCCGGCATGCCGGTCATCTGCACCTTTTTGGCCCAAATAGTGCCAATCAGCGTACCCAACACCAGTGCTACGGCAATATAAAGATAGCCGTTGGCCAAAATATTGGTAGTATTCCAAGAGCCCACCACCTCTTTTTCGGTGAGCACAGTTATAACCGCGAGCAGCATACCAATAGATGAATAAAGATTACCCTTGCGGGCGGTATCGGTCTTGCCGAGTAATTTAATGCCCCGTATAAAGAATATACAGGCCACCATATAAAGTATTGTAATCACTGTAGTATTCATTATTTATCACCTTTTTTCTTAAACATGCTGAGCATTCTGTCGGTAACCAAATAGCCGCCCACCACATTGATAGTGGCAAAGAGAATAGCCAAAAAGCCCAAAACCTTGCCGGCAGTACCGCCAACACCCACTGCCACAGCCGTCACACTAATGGCACCAACCACGGTGATGCCGGAGATGGCGTTGGTGCCGGACATCAGCGGTGTATGCAGCTGCGAAGGCACTTTGGAAATGAGCTCGATACCCAAAAAAGCCGCGATAATAAAGACAAAAATAAGCATTATATCCATCTTATTTACTCCTATAAGTTAAGGCTTAGCCTTTAAAGCGCTCGTGGATAATAGCGCCGTCTTTGGTCAAAAGGCAGCCCTTCATAATTTCGTCATCGAGATTCACTTTAAACTCTTTGGCTTCTTTGTCATAAAAACCGGCATGGGTGAGAAAAGCGGTGATATTGCCGGAAAGCATTTTGGAAGCATCATAAGGCACCTGGCGCTCCAAAAGGTCGCCGCTCATAATGGTAACGCCGTTTTCGGTCACCACATCTTCGCCTAATTTGGAACCTTCGACATTGCCGCCGGTGGAAACAGCCATATCCACCACAATTGAGCCCGGCTGCATGCGGTCGAGCACATTTTTCTCAATAAGGCGGGGCGCCTTGCGGCCAAAAACCTTAGCTGTGGTGATAACAATATTGGCTTTTTCGCAAACTTTGGCCTGGGCCTCTTTTTGTTTGGCAATTTGCTCAGGAGTGAGCTCTTTAGCATAACCCTGCGCTGTTTGCCCCATCTCGCCGAGGTCGATTTTCACAAAACTGGCGCCAAGGGATTTTACCTGCTCTTCCACCACTGGGCGGGTATCAAAAGCGTCAACACGGGCGCCAAGGCGCTTGGCCGTAGCAATAGCCTGGAGACCGGCCACACCAACACCGATGATAAAAACGCGTGCCGGGTTAATGGTACCGGCCGGAGTCACCATCATGGGCAGGATTTTGGGCAGTTTGGCCGCCGCATTCACCACCGCCACATAGCCGGCAAGAGATGTTTGCGAGGATTGCACGTCCATTTTCTGGGCCAGAGTTGTCCGCGGAATCATCTCCAAAGAGACAGCCATAAGTTCCTGAGAGGCAAATTTGTTCAAAAGCTCTTTTTCGTTAAAGGGGTCGAGGTAGCTGATATGCAAAGTATCTTTTTTAATACCGTCGATTTTAGTGGGCTTTAAGATGCGCACAATAATATCGCTATCGGCATAGCCGTCTTCTTCTTTGGCTATAACAGTAGCTCCGGCCTCTTTATAGGCTTCGTCGCTAAAACCGCTCTTAATACCGGCACCACTCACTACTTTAAACTCAAAGCCCATAGGAATAAGGTGCTTAATGTCGGCAGGAATCAGCGCCACTCTGGTCTCGAGGGCCTCCTGCTCCTTGCAAACCAATATCTTCTTCATTCAAAAACTCCTTAAATTACCATGCTATAGGGATTTTCCGTGCCGGGAAACGGTGGATAAGGTTCCCCTTGCGGCAAATGCTACGCGCCCCCTCTATAACACAAAATAAGAATTGGGGTACGGGGGAAGTGATAAAATTTTAAAAAAATTTACCCAGCGGTAAAAAAAGTTTGCCAAAGCCAAGAATTCAGCCCCCAAAGATAACATTTAGCTGTTGCCCTTTTAATTAAGCTTTATTATGAAGTAATGTCAGGAGTGGCCCGATGAGCATCATCAGCACAAAACAGAATTCAAGTAATTTCCGCGAGTTTTCCTTAATATCTGGTGATAAGGGGCGTCTGGGCTATATTGGCCCCTATCAGCTATTAAATCGCCTGGGCAATGGGGGCATGGCCGTTGTTTACAAAGCCTGCTCCATTCACCCGGAACGCGATGATGAGCTGGTGGCTATCAAAATTTTAAACGAAAAGGCGGCCTCCGACCCGGCCAAAGCCGAGTATTTTCGCGATGAGGCCTATCTTTTGAGCACTCTCGGCCACCCTAACCTGGTGCGCACTTTAGAAGCCGGCATTCATCAGGGGCAGTATTATCTTGTCATGCAATATGTCGATGGCTGCGACCTGGGCACGCTTTTGGATAACCTCGATAATCGCAATATGTTGCTGCCGGTGCCAATCGGTATTTACATTATTCACAGCCTGCTTTCTGCTCTAAAATATATCCATCAGGCGCATGCCACCGATGGCAAACCGCTGGGCCTGGTGCACCGCGATATTTGCCCTTCCAATGTGCTCCTCTCCACCAGCGGCCAGGTGCTTTTGAGCGATTTTGGCATAGCCACACACATTTTGCCGCGCCACTTGCACCGTGAGCTCAATGCCGGCCACCTGGGTTACCTGGCGCCGGAACAAATAAATGCCAAACCGGTTGATAGGCGCACCGATCTTTTTGCTGTCGGCGTGCTTTTGTACGAAATCATCACCAATGTGCAGCCCTTCTTCCGCCCCAAAAAAGAGGATTCCTACTGGGCGACGCTGGAGTTCAAGCCCTTGCCGGCCCCAAATATCAGTGCGGAATTAAAAGAAAAATTGCTGCCACTTTTTAAAAAAGCCTGTAATCCCAATCCTGATAAGCGTTTTCAAACCGCCGAACAATTTCAAGAAGCCCTGGAAGATTCTTTTCAGCTTACTCCAAGCTGCGGCGCCTTAACTTCGCTGATGAACTCGCTCTATCCGGCACGCAGCCACAGTTTTTCCAACCTGCTCAATGATAACAGCGAGCCCAAAGAAGATTCCGGGGATATTGTGCAGCTCTGTCTTTTGGACCAAAGTGATGCCGAAGGCCCGGAGCGCCTTTTAAACCGCGCCGGTTACCACACTTTGAGGCTACCTAAGGGCCAGCTGCCCGATCCTAATACACCGCTGATGATTTCGGCGGCCGATATTTCAAGCGCGGATATTTTGCCCATAGTCAACAATCATCATGCCCCGCTGGTTATTCTTTTGGGGAATTTCAGTGAGCAATCGCTGGCTGTTGCCACCGAACTCGGCAATCAGTGCTCTCTTTTTGCTCCATATAACATAGAGCGCATCTCACTTTTGCTCCACCCCACCACCACTTTGAAATCGCGCTTTAATACCCTGGAATTAAACCCGCACATGAGCCTCTTTCAGCAAATTAAGCTATTAAACCGCCGTGTGCTTTTGATTGGCTGGCCGGCTGTGGATGCCGCTATATGCTGCATGGTGCTGGAAAAATGGCGTATTTCCTGCCATGCTGTTGCCACTGTGGACGAGGCCCTCAATCTGGCCAAACATTCTACTTATAACTTGGTGCTTCTAAGCCCCAAGTTGGCACCGGAAGCCATATCGATTATTTCTGAGCTAAGGGAGCAAACCGGCTATTCACTCTTGCCTGTCCTCCTGCCGGGAGCCGATAAGCCGGCCCTTTTAAATAGAGAACAAGATGCCATTTTCTGTGCGGAAAAAGACGCTTCAATGGAAGTGCTTTCGCAGCGCATCTTGATGATTTTGTTAAATAATAATATAAGAGCCTTTCTGCGCTATCGCGTTAGTTTACCAACAACATACAGCTATCTGGGCGTAGCACAGGAAGGGTCTTTGGTTAATATCGGCCGCCTCGGCGGGCTGCTTTTAAGCAAACAAATTGTGCCTATCGGCGCCGCACTGCATCTTAAAATTACTATTAACGAGGCCGAAGGAAAATACATTGATATAGATAAAGCCCAGGTTGTGCATATTGCTCTCGAGGAAGATCGCCTGGGCGGCAATGTGCTCATCGGCCTAAGTTTTGGCGGCATGTCGGAAGCTAACGAGCTGGATTGGCTGCATTTCATCTATCAGCAGGAGTAACGTTCCATTTGAGGAGCCAGTAGTGATTAAGCCTATAATATTTGGAAAATATTATCTTTTGGAACCCATTAACAAAGGCGGTATGGCCGAAGTTTTCAAAGCCAAGGAATTTGGTGTGGAGGGCTTTTCGCGCCTCTTGGCCATCAAGCGCATTTTGCCCGATGTCTCCAGCGACGATGCCTTTGTCACCATGTTCATCGACGAAGCGCGGCTGACAGTACAGCTCCAACATGTTAATATTACACAAGTTTATGAGCTGGGAAAGTTTGAAGACAGCTATTACATTGCCATGGAGTACATCCCCGGCAAAGATTTGCGCCACATTTTGGATCTTTATATCGCGCGCCATGAGCTCATGCCCATCCCGGAGGCCGCCTTTATCACCACCGGCATTTGCGAGGGCCTCGATTATGCACACCGCAAATGCGATGCCCAGGGCAAATCATTTAATATTGTTCACCGCGATGTGAGCCCGCAAAATGTGCTCATCAATTACGATGGCTGGGTAAAGGTTATTGATTTTGGTATCGCCAAAGCAGAGCACCGCGAAACAAAAACACAAGTTGGCGTACTTAAAGGTAAATTTGCTTATATGTCTCCGGAGCAAATCAGCGGCAAGCCCATAGATCACCGCAGCGATATCTTTGCTATCGGTATCATGCTTTATGAAATGGTCACCGGCAAAAGGCTCTTCATCGGCGATAACGATATGGAGACTTTGCGCAATATTATTAAAGCCAAAGTGCCAAATCCCAAAAAATATAATCCCCTCATCAGCGACGAACTGGAAGCCATCATCAGAAAGGCCCTGGCCAAAGAACCAGACGAGCGCTATCAGTGGGCCAGCGATCTCGCTGAGGATTTACAGCCTTTTTTGATTCACAACAATACCATTTTCGGCCGCAAACAATTAAGCCGCGTTTTGCATGAATTCTATGCCGACGACATTGCCGTCGAACAAGCAAAAATGAAGGAATTCGCCGAAGTTAAGCCGCCGCAGGAAAGCGCTAACGAGATGATCGCCAACGCTAATCCCAATAAAACCTGCGTCATCAGCGCGGCTGAATACAGTGCCTATTTGGAACATGCCAAAGCCCAGGAAAGCGGCCAGCAAGCCACAGTAGCCGCGAGACCCCACCGTGAAGAAACTCCGCCGCCCCCGCCTTCTGCCGCTTTCGGTGATGCCGGTCAGCCACCGGCCCAACCAGGAAAACGGCAACCTTCGGCCTTCCAGGAGTCGGATATTTTAAAGAATAACCTTTTGCGCGACGGCTTGCCGGAGCTTTTTATCGGGCGCAATCATCCTTAGAATTTGTTTTTACCTAACCTTATTTTGTTTCTATAGGCCGGCATATTAGCAACTGTCGCCGCCGTAGAAAGTAGGCTTTAAGTGAGCAATAAAGATAAAGAAATTAATGAGTTGACTAAATTAAGAGGAGAACTTTCGGCCACCAACCTTGAGCTCTTGGCCCTTCTTAATAAAAGAGCCGGCCTCGTACAAAAGGTGCAAGAGCTCAAAAGCGCGAAGGGACTACCGACTTTTGTGCCGGAGCGCGAAGAGGCCATGTATAGCGACCTAATCGCCGCCAATCGCGGCCCCTTCTCCGATGCCACAATTAAGCGGCTCTTTAAACATATTTTTCGAGCCTCACTGGATCTCATGGAGAAGAATAAAGAGCGCCAACTCATTGTTTGTCAAAAAGAAGCCGCTGAAACTGCTGCCCTGCCCCAAGGGCCGATTCTTATTGCCGGCCCCTGCGCTGTAGAAAGCCGTGAGCAAGCGGAAGCAGTAGCGGCTTTTTTGGCTAAAAGCGGCGTAAAATTCATAAGAGGCGGCGCATTTAAGCCCAGGAGCTCTCCTTATAGCTTTCAGGGGCTTGGCCTCCCTGGGCTCCAAATACTTAAAGAAGCAGCAAAGAGCTACGGCCTCAAAGTGGTGAGCGAAATAATGGATCCCAGGCAAATTGCTGCGGCCGCTCCCCTCATCGATATTATTCAGGTGGGGGCCAGAAATATGTATAATTATGATTTATTAAAAGAACTTGGGAAGTTAAAAAAGCCGGTTATCTTAAAGCGCGGCCTCTCGGCCACCATAGAGGAGTGGCTCTATGCCGCCGAATACATAGCCAAAGAGGGCAACAGGGCTATCATTCTCTGCGAACGGGGTATTCGCACTTTTGAGCAGGCCACGAGAAACACACTGGATATTTCGGCTATACCTTTGCTGAAAGAGCAAACAAAATTGCCGGTTTTAGCTGATCTTTCGCACGCCGCCGGCCGCAAAGACCTTTTAATTCCCTTGGGGAAAGCGGCTCTGGCCGCCGGAGCGGACGGCCTCATGGTGGAGGTGCACCCAAGCCCGGAATCAGCCCTTTCCGATGCCGGGCAACAACTCGATTTTGCGGAATTTACCGCTTGGCAAAAGGCCGTTTGGCCACAACAAGGAGTTTAAACATGATAGCCTTATTAGAGGGAAAACTGGCTTATAAAAGTGTGGGCAAAGTTATTATTTCGGCCGGCGGCGTGGGTTTTGAAGTGCTCTGCACCACTCAGGCCTTGCAAATAGCCGGCGATATCGGCTCAAATGTTATTTTTCATATAGATACAGAGGTGCGCGAGGACGCCATTACTTTATACGGCTTTGCCACAGCGGAAGAGCGCGATTTATTTAGAAAACTTATTGCCGTACATGGCATTGGCGCGGCAACAGGCCTCGCCATTCTCTCTACCTATACTCCGGGCGAAGTGGTGCGAGCCATTTTGGCCGGCGATACCAAAACCATAGCCAAAGTGCCGGGAATCGGCCCCAAAACGGCGCAGCGCCTCTGTCTGGAATTAAAAGACCGCCTGGGTAACCTCTCCCTGCCGCCGGAAGCAGTAGCCAGCGCACCGGTGGCACTTAATACCGCTCCGGGCTCACTCTTTGAAGATGTGGCTGCCGGTCTCATTAATCTGGGCTATAAACAAGGCGAAGTAGCTAAAGTTGTTAGTAAATTGCAAAAAGAAAACGCCGAAGAAACTGATTTACCCAAGCTCTTTAAGCTGGCTCTCCGTCAGCTCACCCGCTAAAATTTCTCATATATGTCTAAAAGTCATAGAAAATACGCAAAAAAAAGTGACACGAACTAATAAATTTGCTACTATGCGCTGGCAAAGTGGGGTATAAACCCTTATTTTTAAGGAGCTTACATGTTGAAAAATAGCCTAAAAATTCTAGCAGTCTTGTTATTAGCCCTACCTCTGGCCGCCTGCGGTGATGATACACCGACACCGCATCCAGCAAAATCTATAAGTACGAATACCGGCAACAATAACAACAATAACCAATCCAACAATAATAATAACAACAACAATAACCAGCCAAACAATAATAACGACCAAAATTCCGATGCCGCCAGCGATAATACCCCGCGCACCAATTTGCCGGAAGGCGCTGCTTGCCAAAAAACCGAAGAATGCTCTGATACGCTGATTTGCTTAGATAGTACCTGTCAAAATAAATTAATCATCAACGAAGACGGCCAACCTAACGGCGCTACCTGTTCTCTCGGCTCTGAGTGCTTAAGCGGCCTCTGCCAAGGCGCCAAATGCGTTTGCCCCACAGGTTTTACCGGCGACCGCTGCGATACCTGCGAGCGCGACTATTTCGGCAAAAATTGTAAAAAATGCTCTACTTGTGTCAATGGCGGCTGTGATGACGGAGTAAGAGGCAGCGGCGCCTGTATGTGCGTTTCCGGCTTTACCGGCCCCACCTGTGAAAAATGCGTAAAAGGTAATTATGGTGCACACTGCGTAAAATGCACCAAAGTCGGTGATACTTACCAAGGCGCAGCCAATGCCAGCGATTGCAGCTATGCCGATAACAGAAGCGAAAATAATCCCGTAACCTATAAGGTTGTTACCATCGGCGAGCAAATTTGGATGGCTGAAAATATCCGTTACAAAGCTCCCGGCGCCAATGGCACCGGCATCAATGGCCAATCGGTAGAGGGAGACCCAACCAAAGACGAAATATACGGCCTTATTTATACTTTTGATGAAGCAAAGAAGGTTTGCCCCAGTGGCTGGCGCCTGCCAAATAATAATGATTTTAAAGAACTATTAACTTTTGCCGGGGCAGAAAACGAAGAGGATGAAAACGAACAAATATTCCTTGATCTCATCGAAAAGAGCGACCGCTGGGTGCATCACCAAAACAGAGGCACCGATAAGTATGGATTTTCTCTGCGCCCTGCCGGTTACAGGGAAGATCTTGGTGTTGGCAAAACAGATTTAGATAAAGGCGTAAATGCCTATTTGTGGAGCAGCACCGTAGAGAGCGACTTAATTATTAAGTACTATTGCCTTGATGCCGGCCAAAATAAATATGGTGAGGAAAATGTCGGGCGGGCTATATTGCATTCCATCGCCAATCATAATGAAGGTGACCGGCGCTCTGTACGCTGCATTTATAAGCAAGACTAAGACTATTTTCTAAATAATTCCAACAAAATAATCTCAACATATTGATCACTCCACCGTGACGCTCTTGGCCAGGTTGCGCGGCTGATCGACATCGGTACCGCGGTGGTCGGCAATGTGGTAAGCAAAGAGTTGCAGCGGCAAAATGGCTAGTAATGGTGTAAGTAGTGCCGGCGCATCGGGAATAGCAAAGTTCACATCAGCTGCCTTTAAAACAGCCGCGCTGCGCGTGGGAGCAATGGCAATAACCGGCCCGCGCCGCGCTTCTATCTCCTGGATATTGCCCAAAAGTTTCTCGGAAACGGCATCGCCGGCATCCACCACCACACTCAGCACTTTGGGTTCAATGAGGGCAATTGGGCCATGCTTCATCTCGCCGGCCGGGTAACCCTCGGCGTGGATATAAGAGATCTCTTTTAATTTAAGCGCTCCTTCCAGAGCTATGGGGTAAGAAATGCCCCGCCCCAAATACATGGTGCCACGGATGCGTTCGGAATATTCATATGCCACCTTTTCTATCTCTTTTTCTTTAGAAAGCACTTCTTCCATCTGGGTCGGGATTTTCAGGAGCGCGGCGGCTGTTTCCTGCAATTCGGCTATTGAAATTTGCTCCTGCGCTTTGGCGATAGCCAGGGCTAAAAGATAAAGCAGCCCCACCTGGGTGGTAAAAGCTTTGGTGGAAGCTACGCCGATTTCCGGCCCGGCATGGGTATAAAGCGTCCAGGTGGCGGCCCGGCTAAGAGAAGAACCCAAAACATTAGTAATAGCCAGCACTTTGGCCCCTTGGCGTTTAGCTTCCTGCACTGCCGCCAAGGTATCGGCCGTCTCGCCAGACTGGCTGATGGCCACCACCAGTTCGCCTGGCATTACAATGGGGTGGCTATAGCGGTATTCAGAGCCCAGCTCAGCATCAACGGGTATTCTGGCCCAGGTTTTAATGAGATATTTGCCCAAAAGAGCGGCATGATAGCTGGTGCCACAGGCCAAAAAGAGCACCTTGGTGAGATTCTCTTTATTTAA
>JAEEGL011630853.1_pt1 | contig 29630 bp, 23 predicted proteins | sample 9134231 | NCBI WGS metagenome assembly JAEEGL01 (sample SAMN16246548, study PRJNA631951) | gut metagenome | biome: gut microbiome; feature: rumen; material: fiber-attached | host: Bos | place: Iran: Karaj | collected 2018-10
CGATCAGATCGGCATAAAACTTATCCTGATCGAAATCACGCGGAAGTGCAGGCATTATATCTATCTTGCCGAGCATAAACTGCTCAAGTAAAGTACTGTAATCACCGTATACGTACTTATACTCCCAACCGGAGTAATTCCCGATAGCCTGGAGATAGTTATAGCCGAAGCCTTCTTTCTGCGGTGCATCATATACTCCGCCGAAATAATTACGGTCATAAAAATAAGCAACCGAAACAGTCTTAAGCTTACTGTCGGCTGCTGCATTGACAGGATAAACGCAAACAAGAATGCTCATAAGGAGCATCCATACAGAGGTCAGTATATATATTGCACGTTTTATATTATCCCGCACCTGTCACACCATCATCCTATAATCGCGAATATATGTTCATAACATTTATCCGCTTATGTAACTATTATAACAAACTTCATATGAAAAACATAGTATATTTTACACATTTTGAACAAAAACAAAAACTTCACACAATTTGTGCAAAGTTTTTGAATAGTTCTTTTAATTATGACTTTCTGAATGCAAACAAGGAAATGCATTCAGAAATCATGCGTTCCGCATGACACGCCTCTGCTTTCAGCAGAGCCTGGTCCAGTACGAATACCGAATTTCTGATGAAATTCGCTATTCTATCCTGCTCAGAATATAAATTTATCTTCAAAATAAGCTGTAAGCTCATCTATCTTAATACGTTCCTGTTCCATCGTATCGCGATCCCTTACAGTAACCGCTCCGTCGTTTTCGGAATCAAAATCATATGTGATGCAGAACGGTGTTCCTATCTCATCCTGCCTTCTGTATCTCTTGCCGATATTTCCTCTGTCATCAAATTCGCAGTTATACTTCTTTGAAAGCATTGCATAAATCTTCTCGGCTCCCTCGTTAAGCTTCTTTGAAAGAGGCATGATCCCTATCTTGACCGGTGCTATCGCAGGATGGAAATGGAGTACCGTACGCATATCGGGTTTATCCTCGGTACCGATATTTTCTTCATCATATGCTTCGCAAAGGAAGGCAAGTGTAACCCTGTCTGCACCCAGAGAAGGCTCAACAACATAAGGTATGTATTTCTCATTGATCTCATCATCAAAGTAATCCATAGGCTCTTTTGATGTGTTCTGATGCTGTGTGAGGTCATAGTCCGTTCTTGATGCAATACCCCACAGCTCACCCCAGTCCGTAAACGGAAAAGCATATTCGATATCTGTGGTATGATCGCTGTAGAAAGAGAGCTCCTCCGGATCATGATCGCGTAACCTTAAGTTCTCCTCCTTGATACCAAGCTTAAGGAGCCATTCATAACAGAATTTCCTCCAGTATTCAAACCATTCCGTCTGTGTGCCGGGCTTGCAGAAGAATTCAAGCTCCATCTGCTCGAATTCCCTTGTCCTGAATGTGAAATTTCCGGGTGTGATCTCATTTCTGAAGCTCTTACCTATCTGACCTATGCCGAACGGTACCTTTTTACGTGAAGTCCTCTGTACATTCTTGAAATTAACAAAGATACCCTGCGCCGTTTCGGGTCTTAAATATACAACATCCTTGGCATTCTCCGTAACACCCTGAAATGTCTTGAACATAAGATTAAACTGTCTTATATCCGTAAAATTATGCTTGCCGCACGAAGGGCAGGGAACATTGTTGTCTTTTATGAACTTTTCCATTTCGGAATTGGACCAGCCGTCAACGGAGGTTTCAAGCTTAATATTGTTCTCCGATGCAAATGCTTCGATCACCTGATCCGCTCTGAAACGTTCATGACACTCCTTACAATCCATCAGCGGATCGGAAAAGCTTCCAAGATGACCCGATGCCACCCACGTCTGGGGATTCATAAGGATTGCACAGTCGACTCCGACATTATACGGATTCTCCTGAATGAACTTCTGCCACCAGGCTTTCTTGACATTATTCTTAAGTTCAACACCGAGATTTCCGTAATCCCAGGTGTTTGCAAGACCTCCGTATATTTCGGATCCGGGATAAACAAAGCCTCTTCCCTTTGCAAGCGCCACTATTTTTTCCATTGTTTTTTCCATGATAAGCTCCTCACTTTATTTAAACATTACAATTATTTTAAAAGAATGTACCCTACACCTACCGTGTCGGAGGCCATACGGGCACGATCCTTGTCCAATACTTCGATATTGGCTGTGGTATAGGCGATCTTACCCGGAAGGATAACCTCGACAGGTTCGCTCACAACAACCATTTTACTGTCTGCCAGAGATTCAAATTCGTACCTGCTAATGGTTGTGTCATCTTCGGCACTTTTCAGGGTCACGTCGGTGGTATATTCATGCTTCATCGCGTCTTCAACGGTACCGTAGAAGAAATCAACCTCATTGAAAGCGGCATAATCTTCATAGCTTTTGAACTCGATCAGTGCGGTAGCGACCTCTTCCCGTATGGTCAATGATTTAAGAACTGCCGCATCATCTTCATCTTTGTTCTGACAATAGAGCTTAAGCTCTTTGTCGATAAGCTCACGGAGTTCATTCTCATCATAGTATGTCTTGTCAAAGGTCTCTACTATAGTGTGTTTGATCGTTCCCTTGCTGCCTATCGTAACGGTTGTTTCGTTAAACACTTCTTCATCAGATGCACATCCCGCAAAGAATGCAGTGACAATGAGCAGTGCTGCGATCAGTAATGATTTTGTTTTTTTGATTTCAGATCCGATAAATGTCAATTCATTCACTTCCGTCTTTAAAATATACAACTTATGTAACTATACCAAACCGTTCATGGAATTTCAACCATAGTAAACGAAATAAATCATTTCGTTCATTATACAAACAACGATTATTCCGGACAGGCATAAACAGTCATACCATATCAATGATCTCTAGGGATTTGAAATGTCTGTCGGCAAACCGCTTTCTGTACAGTTCACCAAGGAAAAGAAGCTCTGTAAGAACTTCTTCATTTACGGCAAATGTATATAAATGCTCTATGTCGGATCTTACAATATGGTCAAGAGCCGCATGTGTGGCAGGCAGAAAGGTTCTGTTGTCCGGAACGCCGGGGTACTCTCCGTTTACAACGATGGTTTTAATCTCAAACACGGCCCGAACAAGACGGTTGTCAATATTGGGTTTGATTATGGCACGTACTGACTGGAACAGAAGCTTTAACATCATTATTTCGTCATTGTTTTCCCGTGTGTAATATGATGCGTACTCAAGAAAATACATCCCAAGGTAAGCACCTTCATAATCTGTTCTGAGCTCCTCAAAATAAAATGAGATATCGGCATCGGAAAGATTGTAGGCATTTTTCCCTTCATACAGTTTAAAGCTTCCGAAAGCAAAAGGATTTGTAACTGCGAGCATCTTACTGTTCGGCCTCCTGGCGCCTCTGCAGAATGCGGTGATCTTGCCGAATTCTTTTGTGAGGATCACTATTCTTCTGTCATAATCATTGACGGGAGTGGCCGATAAGACCATTCCCGTCGCAATCACCTGCTCACGCATTTATATCCTGTAAATAATCCTTCCTGTTCAGTCTTCCAGTGCTTTTGTATCATATCCGTAATTCTTAAGCAGTACGTCCGAATCCCGCCAATCCTTTTTGACTCTTACCCAAAGCTTAAGATTAACCTGCATTTCTAACATGCGCTCAATCTCATATCTTGCCGCAGACCCTATCTTCTTCAGCATTTTCCCCTGCCTGCCGATGATTATGCCCTTGTGAGACTCCTTTTCACATATTATTGTTGCATCAATGTGAACTATATCCTTTTGGAACTTCATCTGTTCTATGGTTATGGCAATACCGTGAGGTATCTCTTCATCAAGACATTTCAGAGCCTTTTCACGTATCATTTCCGCAGCTATCTGACGTTGCGGCTGGTCTGTAACCGTATCCTCATCGTAGAACGGCATCCCGTAGGGAAGATACTTAAATATCTGTTCGATCAGTGTGTCGGTATTGTTACCCTTTAGAGCGCTCACGGGAACCACTTCGGAAAAATCACACAGCTTTCTGTATACATCGATTATCTTTATCAGTTCGTCTCTTTTTACGGTATCGATCTTATTGATGACGAGTATCAGTGGGACTCCCACATTGCCCAGTTTTTCCGCTATCTGTCTGTCGGTTGGTCCTATATGCTCATCGGCTTCGACCAGCCACAGAACAACATCCACATCCCTTATGGCCATATTTACCGACTTTACCATATATTCACCAAGCCGGTTCTTTGCCTTATGAATGCCGGGTGTATCAAGGAACACTATCTGACCTTCATCACAGGTATATACCGTCTGTATTCTGTTCCTTGTAGTCTGCGGTTTGTTGCTTGTTATTGCTATCTTCTGTCCGATAAGACAGTTCATCAGTGTTGACTTTCCGACATTGGGACGTCCTACTATTGCAGCAAACCCCGATCTTTGATCACTCATTTGACTTATTACCTTCTTCGCCTGACGATATTGTCTCCTGCGGCTGTAAAGGCTGTCCTTTACCTGCCTTCCTCATTTTTGCGTTTCTTTTTGCAGCCTTCTTTTCAGCTTTCATCCTTGCCCGTTCTTCCTTAGTATATCTGCTGTTTTTGTTTATTATAAACCTTATTATCAATACAATAACGATTATGATAACAGCCCATATAAGGAGTACCGGAAGAGCAATTACAAGTCCTACAAGGAAATCGAGCAGACCGTTCCATACCCTCTTGCAGTTTGATATGAAGCCTTCACTCATGCGTTCCAGCCTCGTCTTTTCGGCAACGACAACAGGTGTGTATTCTATAACCTGTTCTATGTTAAGAGTCACCGTACTGTAGGTAGCCTGGTTCTTCATCTGCTTAAGCTGCGCGCCGTACGACTCTATCTGGTATCGGATCTCCGTAAGTCTTGATTCGAGAGCTATTATCGTATCAAGGTCATCAGCCTGTTTGAGAAGCTCATTTATCCTGTCGTATTCTATCTCGTAGCTTTCAAGCTTGCTCTGCATATCAACATAGCGCAGTGTTACATCCTCTGCATTGCTGTTCTTTGATAAAACGTTGGACTGTCCTTCAACCTCATCCACAAAACCGTCCAGCTTTTCTACGGGAACCCTTGCGATAATTGTTGCGGTTTTCCTTTCGGAGCTTGAATACTTGGTGTTTTCTATATTAGTGCTTTCAATGTATCCGCCGAGGCTGTCAACACGTTTTTCCACGTTCTTTACCATGACCTCAACGTCTTCGGATTCTACACTGAGATATACATTCTTGATAAGCATACGGCCAATGCCTTTGGAATTGACACTCTCCGCATCCGCTTCATTAACTGTTGCTTCATCCATTGAAGCATCCGCTTCTCCTGCCGCCATCTTGGCAGACTCCTCAGCCGGGTATTCGTTATAATCGTATTCTTCGTATTCATCGTAATACTCTCCGGCCTCTGCTATCTCATTATCGGCAGCATAGGCGGATTTGTAATCCTCACGGGCTTCTGGGGCGTAACTCGCCGCGCTGTCAGATGAACCGCATCCTGTAAGTGCTGCCACAAGAACAGCCAAAGCCACTGTCACAATTCTTCTCTTCATCATTTTCGTCCTCCCTCTGTTTAACTACTGATCATTTAAGTACCCGTTTATTCTCTTTGCAAATAATTTAACCGGCACAGATCACATAAACTTTGTTCTCTGTATAGGATACGTATATAACCTGCTGCTTTTATGGAAAAAAAACAGATTTTTTAAAACTTAAAACAGCGACTCAACCTTATCAAACAGTTCCGCTTCCTTTTCAACCATCTCTTCGCTTCCGAGCACACACAGATATTCATCTTTTACAACTGCATCAATATAATCCGAAAGTTTTCTTATATCATCACTTTTGGCGTTAAGAACCTCATCTCTCTCCCGCTGTATTTTTTCCAATGAATCACCTGTGAAATAAGCTATCATTGAACGTACACCCCTTGCTCTGGGAGTGAGAGGAATATCCATATCCGATATTGTGCCTATTATGTACTTGGTCATGTCCCTTTCATCGGGATCGAAATTCCTTACATAATCCGCTGCACCCTTATATATCTCAAGCGTGTTCCTAAGATTGGGATCCCTGTAGGAAGTAAGATACATCGCTCCGGATCTTGAATACGAATTCATACATCCGTAAGCACCGCCCTTGACTCTTACATTTATCCACAGGTAATCATAACCCATTATAACCTTAAGGACCTTAAGAGCTCCCGTATAATCATAACCGTGCTTGATAAAGTTACCGCACAGAGCTACATACTGTACCTTTCCGGAAGTCTTATAGCCTTCCTTTGCATGCTTAAGAGTTATTGAATACTCCTTTGTTTTTATAGGAACGGTAATTAGCTTTTTCTTGAAACCCTCGATAAGCTGCTTTAACCTGTCGTACTCGCTTCTCTCCGCAATATAGTCCACAAACAGATTCTCGGGTCTGAACACAATGCTGACAAATTCCCTGAGATTATTTTTGAATTCTTCCTTTTTATTGTCATAATCGGAAACAAGCGAATCTATAAACCGGTAGAAATCTATACCTGATGTCTTTTCGCTTATCGCTGCCGTATCGGAGCATCCTGACATGGCCCTTACAACAGCTACGGAATGTCCACCCTGCGTCATTGAAGTCTGCAAGCGTGAACGGATCATATTAAGTATCTCAAGCAGCCTCTTATCATCCGAAAGATCCGATGTGCCTATGATCTCGCTTATAATATCAAAGGCAAACGGCAGCTTGTCATACAGTACCTTTGTTTTGACTTCATATGCTATCTTATACTTGTCCACATCATTAACATCCGTATAACAGCTGTATGTAGATGTGAGACCGCCTGTGTTGAGATTTATCTCACTGGCAAGATCTGCATATGTATGCTCTTCTGTATTGACATATGAAAATATATTACTGAACAGTCCGATATACGGTATCAGCTCATCGGGAAGCTTCCTTATGTCAAATCCAAGCGTAAGATATCCTATCCCGTTTGTATATATATCATGTGTAAGCACAGTTGTTCCGCCAACATAATCAATTTCATACTCAAAAGGAAGCGCTTCTTTTCTTATGTCGGATATTTCAAGAAGCGGGATCTTCTCAAGCTCTTCCTTTGTACTCGGCTCCTCCTGATATTTAATAAGGGCCAATGTATCCTCCACAAGCTTCTCTGTCTCAGCTTCACTTAATGATTTTTTGTATTCCGCCAGCTTATCCGAAAGATCCTTATCCATCTTCGCGGTAAGTGAGCGTTCGGGTTCAAGAATAACGACCGAACTGTGTCTGTTATCGATTAGATAAGTTTTGATAAGCTCTTCGAAATAACCCGTATCCACCTTTTCACGTAAAAAGGCAAATGTATCGTTTGCCTCAAGATGCATGAACGGTTCTGCCTCATCATAAAGCCAGCTGTCAAGTGCCTGCAGACCGTACATCAGTCCCTTGGGATATGCGCCGAAATCAGCCTCGCGGTATCTGAATTCAAACACATTGATACCCGCCAGAAGAGATTTCTTGTCAAGTCCGTTCATCGCAGCATCGGTAAGTACTTCCCTTATCGTGGCAAGAAAGTCATCAAGCCTGTCTTTGTCCGTATTCTTCGCGATAACGGAGAAATAAGGCTGATATATCCCGTTCTCGTAAACACTCTGAATGTCCTTACCTATATTACGATCGATCAGAGCCTGCTTAAGTACGGCTCCCGGAGCCAGTAAAAGCGTATATTCAAGTATCTGGAAAGCAATGTACAATTCCCTGTTAAGGCTTGTATCAACTACGGTATTGTATGAAAGGAAGGTGTTCTCCTCAAGAGGTTCATCATTGGTTATCGAGTAATTCCTGTTAACGGTAACAGGCTGTTCAAAGGGCTTCTGAAGCTTAATATCCGTGTCGATCTCAATACGGTCATAGAGGGACAGATATTCCCTGTCAAGATATTCAAGGCGTTCTGCCATATCCATATCACCGTAGAGATAGATATAGCTGTTTGAAGGGTGATAGAATTCTTTATGAAACCTGATAAATGCATCATATGTAAGTGTAGGTATGAATTCCGGATCACCGCCGGATTCGTTTGAATAATCATTATCCGGGAAAAGAGAAGCAAATATCTCACGGTCAAGCATATCGTCGGGTGATGAGAATACGCCCTTCATTTCATTGTATACAACACCGTTAATACTTATGGGGTCATCCTTATCCTTGAGTTCGTAATGCCATCCCTCCTGTTTGAATATCTGCGGTCTGTCATATACATTGGGGTTAAAGACCGCATCAAGATAAACATCCATAAGGTTTTTGAAATCCTTGTCATTGCAGCTTGCAACAGGATAGACCGTCTTGTCCGGATAAGTCATCGCATTCAGGAATGTATTGAGTGATCCTTTGACGAGTTCTACAAAGGGATCCTTGGCGGGATATTTCCTCGAACCGCACAGGACTGAATGCTCCATGATATGCTGAACACCCGTGCTGTCCTTGGCCGGTGTTTTGAAACCTATATAGAATACCTTATTGTCATCATCATTTGAAACAAGGCATACCTTTGCGCCTGATTTTCTATGCCGTAATATGAGTCCGTCAGACTTAAGATCCTTAAGTCGCTCCTCCTTCAGGACTTCATATGTATTCAGCTTCTTTACATTTTCAAATGCCATAATATATACCTCGTGTATTATTTTATGTGTCTATTCAGAACAGCACATATATTTTAAAATATGACTCTCATGTTTGCATGAAAGAGGCATATTTTATAAATATATGTATTGGATAAATCCAATACAGCGAAAAATACGAAGTATTTTGAGCTTGTTCTGAATAGTAATTAGTTATCACTCACTGCTTTATATATTCTATGGAATTGCCGGACAGACGTATTGTCTCTCTTATATATTCTTCATCCGTCTCAAGTTCATTGACCAGCTCTTCCACGGTGACGAGCCGTTCAAGATCCTCGGCCATCTCCTTTGCCTTATCATTAAGATCATTAACCCTCTCGGCCACCTTAAGATCAAAATCACTGTCGGTAAATTTCTCCATAATGAGAGATTCCATTGAGTCCATGATGGTCTTGATCATGAATTCATCAACTTCATTTACCGTTTCACACAGATCGAGCATCCCTGCCGCAGTAAGGACACCGACATTGCCTTCGCCTATGAGATCCTCTACCGCAACGCCCTGCCCCGTGTAAAGTCTCGCTATATCAACTACATTTCTGAGATACAGAACCGGAAGGACTTCCACTGCCCTGTCTTTACTGTTAAGTACTTCCCCGATCAGAGAATTCCTTTCCTCTTCAGCGGGCATATCCATATCGTTAAGCTCGTCTATATACATCTTAAGGTATTCACTGTCCTGTGCATCTGTCCTGATCCCTTTGTTTCTTTTGTCAATTGTCTCTGCTTCAAGTCTTTCAGCCTCAGTCTCAAACAGCTTAACCTTTTCATCGGTAAGATATTTATAAATAAGGACAAACTGATCCTCACTGACATTCAGAGGCAGAAAGCGTGCATGAACCTGTTCTTTAGAAACAGACTCGTGCTGGCTTTTGGCAAGCGCTCTTACCTGTATTATTGTTTTCCTGAACTGCTGCTCGTCCATTTGGAATGATCCTTCCTGATAATAATAACCTTATTTCACATGAGGATGTGTAAAAAGATGATCCTGACAGTATTCATAATTGCCGTTGCACTTGGAGCAGAAACGGAATTCAAGATTGTCACCGTCCTTCTCGGTACGTCCGCAGATGGCACATTTATGTTTGGTGACATTGTTCACCTGCCTGGTCTGGCGTTTGAAGGTCTGTCTTCTGTGTATTTCGGAAGGAGATACATATTTGTAATTCCGAGTTCCGAAAAAGAAAATAATAAAATTGAGCAGCGATGCTGTTATCGCTATTGCCACAGAGAAACCGTTGGTTATTATCTGATAAACAAGCAGTATTACGTCTGCTATGGCAAGCCATTTTATCTTGATCGGTATCAAAAACATAAAAAGAAGCTGCATGTCGGGATATTCAGCGGCAAATGCAAGGAATATCGACATATTTACGTAATACGTACTGAATGCACGCGATATGGTATTTCCTATGCTTTCCATCGGGGCCCCGGACACATAACAGATGCCATAAAGGATGAAAGCACCTATTATCGTAAAGAGCATACCGGAAAAAATATAGAGATTGAACCTGAAGGCGCCCCAGGTACGCTCAAGCGATGAACTTAACGAATAATACAGCATAAGCATTATGATCGTAAACAGGTCAAGTGACTGCGGCGGTACGATTATCCATGTAACCAGACGCCATATCTGTCCATGAAGTATCTTGTATGGATCAAGAGATACAAATCCAAGCAGATAACTTCTTGACAACATGCCCATTATCATCATTGCATAACCGAGGATGTATCCGCCTATAATGTATTTCGCAAGATTATTTATTGCGTATTTCCCAAATCGTCTTTCCAACTTGTTAAGAAAACTGTTCATGATCATCACCTTTTCAGTCGTTTATCCTATTAGTTTAGCATCTACAGGCAAAATTGTAAACTTAGAACAAGACCCATTGAAGTTTTATATTTTTTGTAGTAGACTTTACAAAGTATGCGCGGATATAATGCATTCGGTTCCTGAAAGGAGCTTTTATGAACATCGGAAAAAATAATGAAACAAACAGTACAGCCGTAAAAACCTACGGCTCCATATATACTCTCGGAATTGACATCGGTTCTACGACGGTTAAGATCGCTGTCCTTGACGGTGAACACAACATACTGTTCTCGGACTACAGACGTCATTTCGCCAATATACGTGAAACACTTAAGGATCTTATAAATGATGCCTACAACAGCCTCGGCGACCTTAATGTGCATCCCATGATAACAGGCTCGGGAGGTCTTACGCTTGCCAATCACCTCGGGATTCCCTTTGTACAGGAGGTTATTGCTGTATCAACTGCTCTTAAGGATTACAGTGAAAAGGTAGATGTGGCGATCGAGCTTGGAGGCGAGGATGCCAAGATAATATATTTTGAAGGCGGTAACGTTGAGCAGCGTATGAATGGTATCTGTGCCGGCGGAACGGGATCTTTCATAGACCAGATGGCATCGCTTCTTCAGACTGATGCTGCCGGACTTAATGAATATGCCAGGGATTACAAATCGTTATATACCATAGCAGCTCGTTGCGGCGTTTTTGCCAAATCCGATATACAGCCGCTTATAAATGAAGGAGCAACACGGGAAGATCTGTCAGCCTCAATATTCCAGGCCGTGGTCAACCAGACTATATCCGGTCTTGCATGTGGAAAGCCCATTCGCGGACATGTAGCTTTCCTCGGAGGACCTTTGCATTTCCTTTCCGAGTTGAAGGCAGCTTTCGTCCGTACACTTAAGCTTGATGACGAACATACGATAGCTCCCGATAATTCCCATCTGTTTGCCGCTATCGGATCGGCACTTAATTATAAGGAAGATAACGTTTTAAGCCTTTCCGAACTTGACGGGAAATTAAGTTCGGATATTCATATGGAATTTGAAGTTGCCAGAATGGAGCCGCTGTTTGCATCAAGGCAGGAGTACGATGAATTTGAAAAAAGACACAATGCCCACTGTGTTGGGACCGCAGAGCTTGAGGACTACAGCGGAAACTGTTTTCTCGGTATCGATGCGGGGTCAACAACGACCAAGGCAGCGCTTGTGTCAGAGGACGGTTCACTGCTTTATTCATTTTACAGTAACAATAACGGGAATCCTCTCGCAACCACAATACGTGCGATCAAGGAAATATATTCACTTCTTCCCCAAAGTGCAAGGATAGTACATTCCTGCTCGACGGGATACGGAGAAGCTCTTATTAAGGCTGCCCTACTTCTTGACGACGGTGAAGTCGAGACTGTAGCACATTACTATGCGGCTGCCTTCTTTGAGCCCGATGTCGATTGTATACTTGATATCGGCGGGCAGGACATGAAATGTATAAAGATAAAGAACAGAAACGTTGATTCCGTTCAGCTTAACGAAGCATGCAGCTCCGGCTGCGGCTCATTCATAGAAACCTTTGCCAAATCCCTCAACTATTCGGTTACGGATTTTGCCAAGGAAGCTCTGTTTGCAGAACATCCTATCGATCTTGGAACCAGATGTACCGTATTTATGAATTCCAAGGTTAAACAGGCACAGAAGGAAGGAGCCGGTGTTGATGATATTTCCGCCGGTCTTGCATATTCGGTTATCAAAAATGCACTTTTCAAGGTCATTAAGGTATCGGATGCCGCATCTCTCGGCAAAAAGATCGTTGTTCAGGGCGGAACATTTTACAATGATGCGGTTCTTCGAAGCTTTGAAAAGATATCCGGAGGCGAGGCTATCAGACCGGATATTGCCGGGATCATGGGAGCCTTCGGTGCTGCCCTTATAGCAAGGGAACGCTATGAGGATGTAAAGAGCACCACCATGCTGTCAATTGAAAAGATCAATTCTCTGCAATTTTCAACTACCATGGCCAAATGCAAGGGATGCACAAACAACTGCCGCCTTACCATAAATAAGTTCAGCGGCGGAAGGCAGTATATATCGGGAAACAGATGTGAACGCGGTCTTGGCAGACAGAAAAACGAGAATAACCTGCCCAATCTGTTTGAGTATAAGGAAAAAAAGATATTCGGTTATGAACCGCTTGAAATAACGGAAGCCACCCGTGGTACAGTAGGTATACCGCGTGTTCTTAATATGTATGAGAACTATCCGTTCTGGTTTACCTTCTTTACAAAGCTCAAATACCGTGTAGTGTTATCTCCGAGATCTTCACATAAGATTTATGAGCTTGGTATTGAATCAATTCCAAGCGAATCGGAATGCTATCCTGCCAAGCTGGCACACGGACATGTTGAATGGCTAATAAAACAGGGGATAAAATACATATTCTATCCTGCTCTGTTTTATGAGCGCAAGGAGCAGGAAGGTGCTACCAATCACTACAACTGTCCTATTGTTACTTCATACAGTGAGAATATAAAAAACAATATGGATGAGATCATCAGTGGCGACGTCAATCTGCACAATCCGTTTTTAAGCTTCGAAAGCCTTAAGATAGTCACCAATGAACTTATTAATGCCTTCCCCGATATTGACAGCGACGATATTATCGAGGCCGCACGGGCAGGCTGGGAAGAAATGGAAAGGGTAAGGCTTGATATAAGGAAAAAGGGAGAAGAAACACTTAAGTATCTTGAAGAGAGCGGAAAACACGGAATAGTACTTGCCGGACGTCCCTATCATCTTGATCCGGAGATAAATCATGGTATTCCCGAAATGATCAACTCCTATGATATGGCTGTGCTTACAGAGGATTCAATCTCCCATCTTAATCCCTGTGAACGTCCCCTGCTTGTGTCCGATCAGTGGACATATCATTCAAGACTGTATGCAGCTGCCAATTATGTCAAGACAAGAGATGATATCGATCTTGTTCAGCTTAATTCTTTCGGGTGCGGACTTGATGCAGTTACCACCGACCAGGTAAATGATATACTGTCTTCTTCCGGTAAGATATATACCTGTTTGAAGATAGACGAAGTAAACAATCTTGGAGCCGCAAGGATAAGGATACGTTCCCTGATCAGTGCTATCAAGCTCAAGAAAAAGCACAGGGAAACAAGAAACGTTGTTTCTTCGGCGTACAACAGGGTTCTGTTTACCGAAGAGATGGCCGGTAACTACACAATACTCTGTCCCAATATGTCTCCGATACATTTTGATATTATGGAGAAAGCTTTTAATTCATGCGGTTACAATCTTGTTGTTCCCGACAACTCCAATAAGGAGGCAGTTGATACGGGACTTAAGTATGTTAACAATGATGCCTGCTACCCGTCACTTATTGTTGTCGGACAGTTAATGGATGCCATTCTTTCCGGTAAGTATGATACCGACAGACTTGCAGTTATAATGAGTCAGACGGGAGGCGGATGCCGTGCAACCAACTATATTGCTTTTATACGCCGCGCTCTGAGAAATGCCGGATATGAGCATATTCCCGTCATATCCTTAAACCTTGGGAAGATCGAAGTAAATCCCGGCTTTAAGATAAACCTCAAGCTTGTACGCAGGCTTGCCTACGCTGCAATTTTCGGTGATCTGTTTATGCGCTGCCTGTACAGGATGCGTCCTTATGAAATCACGCCGGGGTCTGCCGAGGCAGTACATAAAGTATGGGTTCAAAGATGCAGGGAATTCGTCGGGAAAAAGTATCAGAGTTTTACTGTGTTCAAACGGATGTGCAGAGAAATTGTGGCAGATTTCGATGCCATTCCCATAGACGAGGATTTGAAGAAACCGCGTGTTGGTATAGTGGGCGAAATCCTTGTTAAATACTCTCCGACCGCAAACAACAACCTTGTAGATCTTATTGAAAGCGAAGGGGCCGAGGCGGTTGTACCCGATCTTATTGATTTCATGCAGTACTGCTTCTACAACCAGATTTACAAGGCGGAACATCTTGGAAAATCGAGAAAAACATCCAATTTATCTGCAATTGCGATAAGTTTTGTTGATATGCTGAGAAATTCCGCAATAAAAGCACTGAGTGAAAGCAGGCATTTTGAGCCGCCTGTGAATATCAGAACGATTGCCGGATATGCGGGTGATATAGTATCCATCGGAAACCAGACGGGTGAAGGATGGTTCCTTACAGGAGAGATGGTCGAGCTTATCCATTCCGGAGTGACTAACATTGTATGTACACAGCCTTTCGGCTGTCTTCCCAATCATGTGGTTGGTAAGGGTGTAATAAAGGAACTGAGAAGGCATTACCCGGATTCAAATATCGTTGCGATAGACTACGATCCGGGAGCCAGCGAAGTAAATCAGCTCAACAGGATAAAGCTCATGCTGTCAACGGCATTCAAAAAGCTGGCATAGGTATCATGACTTGATGCTGAGATCTTCGCTGTCACGAAGCCGGTTGATCTTATCTTTTAATCCGTCAAGACTGTTTATCAGGGTGTCGTATTCACCCTTGCTGTCATATTCTATAAGTACATCACATGCGCCTGTCAGTGACTTGTCTTCAAGCTTGCTGCACAGGCGTTTCATTCCCTTAAGCATAAAAGGAACAAGTTCTGTCTGCCCGCTTCTGCAGGCATTGATGCAGTCATTACACAGCTTCTCAATATTATCAAGATATCTCTCAATACGCAGAACAACCGGATCATAATCCGCTCTTTCAGTTATAGCATACCTTCTCCATAACCATCTGGTCATTATGGTATTAAGCTTCCTGGCAGATATCGGCATCTCTATAAAATCATTAAAGCTTACATCAAGAAGATCCTTGTATATACTTCCGACAGCGCAGTCTAAGATGAAGATGATCGGTACATCCGAATAATAGTCGCTTCCGATACCTCTGATCCTCTTGGCAGTTTCTATTCCGTTAAGCTTATCCATATTATAGAAGATAAATACAGCATCATAACAGGGCTCCAGCATCTTGTTGATGGCGTTTCTTCCGCCGATAGCCCTGTCAACTGTAATCTCGTATGGCTTAAAGAAACTCTCATACATTCCCAGTCTGTTTACATCGTCATCAACCAGCAGAATGTTACAGTTATCGGCAATTGAAAGATTTTCCGTTATGCTGACATTACTGTCCTCATTTACAGCCGGTATCATGCTGTCTTCTTTACTATCATTATCATTGCTTCCAGCAGTCGTGTCTTTGTCCAAAAAGATACCGGCATCATTGGTAACATCATAGTTGGGTATGGTGATTATGCTGCACAGTATTTCATCAACACAGTCATAGATATATTCCACGCTCATTACGAGCCTGTTCTCCGTAAGAGGATATAAAGCCGGAACCATGAGACCGTTCCTTGCTTCCTTGCTTCTCATTGCACGCTCAACATCCCTGTCTATCGTAAATACATCCGTAAGCTTACGTCCGATATATTCATCCTTGAAACGCTGGGTATTTATCCTGGCGGCGTTATTCTGATACAGGATAGTCTGCTCATCATCACAGATAAATATAACATCTGTCTTATCTGCGGAAAGTATACCCTCAAAATCCTCCTCAAGAAGCTGAAAGCTCCTGCTCTTTTTATGAATGTCATTCATCAGCTTATACGGAATGATCATCAGGATAAAGAAGACAGGATAACTGACGTGAAAAACCGTATGACATACAGATTCGGCCAAAAGACCTATGAGTGAAGGCATTATCGCAATGACCGCAAGCTTGAAAAGATATTTCTCTCTCGGTTTATTGTGTGTTTTGCGATATTCCCACAGCATATAGCAGATGCACAGATAGTACACGCTTATCGGTACAAAAAAGAATACGGGGAGCGGAATCACTCCCGGAATAAAATCAATTCCGGTTTCATTGGAAATAAATGTAAACCTGTTAAAGAACAGTTCGACAAGAACTGCTCCGATGGCATAATAACACATGGCTGAAGTACAGGATCTTATCCAACGTTTATCACTGCGTAAAACAATGTAAAACTGTACTATCGTAGCGGCAAGAACCGAACAGTAGGCGAACCATATAACGATCTGGAGGATATATCTCAGTATACTTGTATCCTTTATAAGGTATATGACTATATAGCTGGCAATACCTGTAATATAAGCACGCGAAAAGATGAGGAACTTCCTTGCACCCTCATCTCTAACGCTTTTCCTGTCTTCCGATAACACTTCGGAAAGTGAATACAACAAAACAGCAAACAGTATTAAAACAACAATGATCCTTCCTGAAATCGTCATGTACGAGCTCCGCTGAATAATTAATGATGGAACAGTCTTACTCCGTTGCAGACCATAGCAATACCGTATTCATCACAGCAGTCTATCACATCCTGATCCCTTATCGAACCGCCGGGCTGAACAACATATCTGACACCGCTCTTATAGCCCCGCTCGATGCTGTCCGAAAACGGGAAGAATGCATCCGACCCAAGAACAACATCATCCATCCTGTCAAGCCACTCACGCTTTTCTTCATCCGTCAGTCTCTCGGGCTTAACCTTGAATATCTTCTGCCATGCACCTTCTTTAAGTACATCCATATAGGCTTCACCGATATAATTATCGATAGCATTGTCCCTGTCGGCCCTCTTGATCCCATCTACGAACTGAAGATCCATAACCTTGGGGCACTGCCTCATCAGCCAGTTGTCAGCCTTCTGTCCCGCAAGTCTTACACAGTGCACTCTTGACTGCTGTCCCGCACCTATTCCGATAGCCTGTCCGTCCTTAACAAAACATACGGAATTTGACTGTGTATATTTAAGTGTTATCAATGATATTATCATATCATGTTTTGCAGACTCGGGAATGTCTTTATTCTTTGTAACCACATTTTCAAGTAAGGAATTATCGATCTTTACCTCGTTTCTTCCCTGTTCAAAGGTAATACCGAAGACATCCTTATGCTCAACACTCTGAGGTTTGTATTCTGGATCGATCCTGATTATCGTATATGCACCCTTCTTCTTTCCTTTAAGGATTTCCAGTGCTTCCGGCTCATATCCGGGAGCTATTATACCATCTGAAAACTCCTTTGCGATTATACGGGCACATGAAACATCACAAACATCTGATAAAGAAATGAAATCACCAAAGGATGACATCCTGTCGGCTCCTCTTGCTCTTGCATAAGCACAGGCAATGGGTGACAGCTCCTCAATATCATCAATGAAATATATCTTCTTCAATGTATCGTCAAGAGGCTTGCCTATAGCCGCTCCTGCCGGAGATACATGCTTGAACGATGCAGCCGAAGCGTATCCGGTTGCTTCCTTTAATTCCTTTACCAGCTGCCATCCGTTAAATGCATCCATGAAATTGATATATCCGGGCTTTCCGTTCAGTATCTCGATCGGAAGATCTCTTCCGTCGTTAACAAATATCCTGGCCGGCTTCTGATTGGGATTGCATCCGTATTTAAGTTCAAGTTCCTTCATTTCATTTCCTCTTTCATTTATTTATTTTTATTGACAATACGTGTTTCATATTCACCTGTCGCGACATCAATGAATCTTACAAACAGGGAAACCTTATTATCCTCGTTAAGGTTTTTCCAGATCATATCCGTAAATTCATCGATACTTCCGTTTATTTCGACAAGCTTCGGTTCGCCCTCAAAACTCGGAAGAGGATTTCCGTCATTTTTATATGTGTGAATGAAGTGTCCTTCACCTGAGGCAGGATTCTCATACGCAAATGTGAAGCGATGAGTCGAAGCAGGGTTACCGTCGTTACTTTTAAGTATTGACATTGCGTAATTGTAGCTGCCGTTCTCTATATGCATTATTCCCGAGATCCTTGGTGTGTAGTTGGGTCCGTCGGGTTCAAAAGTACGGCTTCTCAGTGACTGTTCAAAGGTAAGCTGTTTATCCATACCCTCATATATTGTATCAGTCTGATCTCCGTTGGTAACAATGGTCTTGTTACCGAGCACTCTGACAGGGGCATATATGATAAGTGAAGGATCTTCAAGCTTGTCCGGATCGTAAGCCTGCGTCCTTATGCCTTCTCCATCCTCTGCGAAAACCCTGTTTCTTGAATTAACACTTCTGCCCATTATAAAATAGGCGGTAACAGCCTTCTTCCCATCGGGAGTGAGTCCGATGATAATTCCCCTGCCCGGATAGGGATTGTTAGATAATTCCTTTGCAATATTAAGCTTTTCCATAGTATCTCCTGCTTTCATCAGTATCGTTTGATCTTAATCCAAAAGGATTACTTCATTGTACAATTCGCTCAGATCCGAACGTCCGGCCTTCGTGTAATCTATCGCAGCCTTGGGATGTCTGTTCAGAAGTCCGGTGAACAGATACTGCATGTCATATCCCCAGGTGACACCCGATGCCCTCATGGGATTGATATAGTTCTCAACGAACTTGATGACCGGATAAAGATTGTACTTGGGATTGTGAAGGAAGCCAATAAGCGATTCCAGATAACAGTTGCCTGCGCCCCTTCCCATTCCGGAATACGTTGCATCAAGATAATCCACACCGCATCCTACAGCCTCGATCGTATTTGCAAACGCAAGCTGCTGATTGTTGTGTGCATGTATCCCGACCTTCTTACCGTATTTTGCTGCCATGTCAAGATACAGGTCGGCTATTCTTGTCATCTGTTCGGGATATATTGAGCCGTAGCTGTCCACTATATAAAAGCACTGCACGGGTGACTGTCCGAACATTTCAAGAGCGATCTTCACATCCGACTCCTGTGCCTGGGATATAGCCATAATATTGACAGTGGTCTCATACCCCTTTTTATGCGCATCCTCTATCATGTCTACAGCCTGCGGTATCGTATTGATATAGGTGGCTATTCTTATAAGGTCAACCGGACTCTCTTCCTTTTTGCGAATATCATTCTTATAATCACAGCGTCCAACATCAGCCATTACGGATATCTTGAGATCTGTTTCGTTGTCACCTACGACCGCCCTTATATCTTCATCTTCGCTGAACTTCCATTTACCGAACTTTGACGGATCAAAAAGCTCTTTGTTTGCCTTATACCCCATCTCCATATAATCAACACCGGCCTTCAGATTGGCGATATACAGCTGCTTCACGAATTCATCCGTAAAGAAAAAATCATTTACCAGTCCTCCGTCTCTCAGGGTACAGTCGACAACCTTGATATCTTCACGCCAACCCATCAGGTTCTTAAGTTCTTTCATTACAAATCCTGCCTTTCAAATTAAATGAACACACTATACAAGTATATTCTAATTGCCTGCATAATGCAAATCCTTGTTTGATAATTCTATGAACTTATTCATGGTATCAAGAGCTTTCCCTGACTCTATAATCTCCTTTGCCCTGAGAACTCCCTCCGCAACCGAGCCGGCCTTTTCCGCTATATACAGAGCTGCTCCCGCATTCATAAGTACCGTTGAATATTTGGGACCCTTATCCACACCGCTCAGTATATTTATCGTAGTCCTTGCGTTTTCATCCGGAGTGCCGCCTTTAAGATCCTCCTTCTTACATCTGTTGAATCCGAAATCCTCCGGATTTATTTCATATGTTTTGTAAGACCCGTTATTAAATTCACATACAGCTGTGGGACCTACTGCCGTTATTTCATCAAGCTTTTCCTTTCCGTATACGACCATACCGTTCTTCACCCCAAGACCGTAAAGAACCTGGGCAAGCGGTTCGATAAGATATTCGTCATAAACACCGAGTAACTGACGTGTGGGATGTATCGGATTGGTGAGGGGTCCTAAGATATTGAACACCGTTCTGAACCCAAGCTCCTTACGCACAGCTCCCACATACTTCATTGAAGTGTGATATTTCTGGGCAAAAAAGAAGCAGAAACCAACCTCATCAAGAAGCTTAAGGCATTGCTCCGGTGTGAGGTTTATGTTTGCTCCGAGAGCTTCAAGACAGTCTGCGGTTCCTGACATTGAAGATGCCGCTCTGTTCCCGTGCTTGGCAACCTTTATCCCTGCGGCCGCTGCAATAAAAGCGGTTGTTGTTGAAATGTTGAAGCTTCCCGCACGATCACCGCCTGTACCCACTATTTCAAGTGTGTCCATCCCGCCTCCGTCTACAGATATTGCATGTTCTCTCATGGCAGCGGCACAGCCTTTGATCTCATCTATCGTCTCGGCTCTTGTACTTTTGGTAGACAGTGCAGCCAGAAAAGCCGCATTCTGTGTCTGTGTTGTTTCTCCGCTCATGATCTCATTCATAACCGTATATGCCTCGTCATAAGTAAGATCTTCCTTCATTACTATTTTTTCGATCGCTTCCTTTATCATTTCTATCTCCTCCACAATGTATTAAAGTGTTTCAAGTTCCTCTTTGAATTTCTTTGCGTAATCCCTTCCGGACTCTGCGCTGAAATTGTTTTCCCTTAAAATGTTTATAAAATGAGATCCGACGATACAACCGTCTATTATATCCTTCATGGGTCGGACATCCTTTGCTTCCCTTATGCCAAAGCCCATCATGACAGGAATTGATGACACCTGTTTTACGGATTTAAGATAAGCTATAACTTCCCTGTGGAAGTCTGCCGCCTGTCCTGTGACACCCATTGATGAAACACAGTATACGAATCCGCGGGCATCCTTTAGAATATCTTTTATCCTTTGGCCTGAAACCGGTGAGACCAGTTCGATCAATATCGTATTGTCATTGTTATTTAAACAATTCCTTAATTTATCCTGTTCCTCAAGGGGAAGGTCAGGTACGATAACGCCATCAACGCCACACTCGTTACACCTGTCAGCGAATCTGTCGATTCCCATGTTGACTATTGTATTGTAATAGAGCATGAATATTACCGGCTGCTCGCTCCCCTCTTTCCTGAGTCTTGCCATAAGTTCGAAGGTTTTGTTAAGTGTAGCCCCGTTATTTATTGCCTCATAACTTGCCTGTTGTATAACCGGGCCGTCTGCTGTGGGATCCGAAAAGGGAACCCCTAATTCAATAACATCTGTAACACCTTCCTGTGCCTTTACTATTTCCATTGTTCTGTCCATATCGGGAAGTCCTGCAGTTACATAGGTTATAAATGCTTTCTCATTTGCAGCCTTCAATTCCTGCATTCTTTTTTCTATTCGGTTCATAATGGTTCCTCCTCTAATTCAAATATCCTTCACCGCGAAGATAAGCAGCTATCGTATTTACATCCTTATCTCCTCTTCCCGACAGACATATTATCATTGACTGATCCTCTGTCATTTCCTTTGCTTTCTTAAATGCATATGCTACTGCATGGGCGCTTTCAATAGCAGGTATTATTCCTTCGAGCCTTGTAAGTTCCATCAGGGCATCCATAGCCTCTTCATCGGTTATCGGTACATAAAGGGCCCGTCCGCTGTCATGAAGATAAGCATGCTCCGGTCCTACACCCGGGTAATCAAGACCGGCCGATATTGAATGTGCAAGCTTAATGTTTCCGTCCTCATCCTGTAACAGATAGGATCTTGTGCCGTGTAAGACACCCGGTCTTCCCTTTGCCATCGAAGCTGCATGCTCCTGTGTATTTATACCTTTTCCCGCCGCTTCGATACCGATCAGTTCAACCTCTTTTTCATCAATGAAATCGGCAAACATGCCTATCGAATTTGAACCGCCTCCGACACATGCCATGACAACATCCGGCAGTCTTCCTTCAGCTTCGTAATGCTGTTTTTTGGCTTCTCTGCTTATGCATGACTGGAATTCCTTCACCATCTTTGGATAAGGATAAGGACCTATAGCTGAACCTATTATATAGAATGTATCCTCCGCTGTTTTTGCCCACGTTCTTATAGCTTCGTTGGTTGCATCCTTTAAGGTATTGCTTCCCGATTCAACCGAAACAACCTTAGCCCCAAGCATTTCCATTCTCATAACATTTAAGGCCTGTCTTTCCACATCCTCCTTGCCCATATAAACCGAACATTCCATACCGAAGAGAGCCGCAGCGGTTGCGGTTGCCACTCCGTGCTGGCCGGCACCGGTTTCTGCAATGACCTTCTTCTTGCCCATTCTTCTGGCAAGAAGTATCTGTCCAAGTACATTGTTTATCTTATGTGCTCCGGTATGATTAAGATCCTCCCGCTTAAGATAAATCTTTGTTCCGTATTTGGCGCTTAACCGTTCGGCATAATAAAGAGGCGTCTCTCTTCCCACATACTGCTTTAAATAATAATTGTAATCCCTGATGAAATCCGGATCCTTAATGGCAGCCTCAAAAGCCTCATCGATCTCATTAAGTGTATTCATAAGAGATTCCGAAACAAACTGACCGCCGTATTCACCGTAGTAAGCTTTTTTGTTCATTGTAACTATCTCCTCCTTTTTAAATAACTGTTAAGAACATCACGTGAATTAAAAACATGAAGTATTTTGAGCCTGTTATGCATTTGTTTCCTTATGTTTTAACTGCATTTACAAATTCCCTTATCCTCTCATAAGACTTTCCATCCTTACCTTCAACCGAGGAGCTCACATCTACGATATCGGGTTCAAAAAGCCTTATCCCCTCTTTGACGTTACAGGCATCAAGACCTCCGGCAAGTATCATCTGTTTTTCCAAATGACAGGGAAGCTTTATTTTCTCATTCCAGTCGAAGGGCTTTCCGCTTCCGTATGCAGGTGCATCTATGACGATACCGATTGTTTTTTTGTATATCTCCGGATTGTTCTGTTCGAAAAACCGAAGCTTTTGGTACAGATCATCAATGTCCGTTACATTTAATGCACGCCAAACGGGAATACCGCATTTTTCAAGACAGCAGTCACTTATATCACCGTGTACCTGGATTATATCAAAACCGCTGTTTTCTATCATTTCGATCAGAGCCATGTCGGGAGATACAGTCACTGCCACTCTTTTTATTCCTTTATCAAGCTCTGACATTATTTCAACTGCCCTGTCTTTTTTGATATTACGTTTGCTCTTTTCATAGAATACAAAGCCCGCATAATCAACTCCAGTTTCATTCAAATAACGGGCTTCATCTGTTCTCGTAAGGCCGCATATCTTGATTTCCACTTTACCGTCCACCCTACAGCTCCTTCCATTTCCGGGCAAGCTCTCTCGGATTTTCGTTTTCCATAAACGCTCTTCCGATAAGAAATGCATTAACACCTTTGTCCTTTAAATACTTAACATCCTTATCCTCCATTATGCCGCTTTCGGAAACAAGCACCTTGTCATCCGGTATATATCGTTTTAACCGGCCTGTATTCTCAAGTGTTATGGAAAAATCCTTAAGATTTCGGTTGTTTATTCCCACGATATCCGGATCTGTCCTTAAGGCGCGTTCTATTTCATATTCATCATGTGTCTCAACCAGTACGTCAAGCTTAAGCTCTCTGGAAAGCTGATAAAATGCCCTGAGCCTTGCATCATCAAGTATCGCCACTATAAGAAGAACCGCATCAGCTCCTATAACCCTTGCCTCGTAGAACTGATACTCATCTATCATAAAATCCTTTCTGAGTATCGGGAGTGCCGTTCGCTCACGTATTGTCTTAAGATACCCTGTATTACCGTTGAAATGATCCTCTTCGGTAAGACAAGAAATGGCATCCACGGCAGCATTGTATTCATCGATGCGGCTGAGAAGATCTATCTTTTCCTCTATACGCCCAAGACTTGGCGAAGCCTTTTTGAATTCCCCGATTATTGAGATACCTTCCTTTTTAAGATTATTCAAAAACAGATGCTCATTTACCTCATTTTTCCCAATGATCCTCTCAGCTTCATCACGCATTGCGGCAGGACTTATACGTGCCTTATGTTCCTTTAAGCGTATTGTTTTGTCTTCAACTATCCTGTCAAGTATCATGCTTCCTCCTCGTATAATATGTATTGCCCCCTCAAAAACAGTCGGCGGCATATCGTCGGAACCATCCTGAATTATGCTTCGCATAATGGTTCCTCCTAGTCTGTATGTGGATGTTCCCTTCCCTTAACTTTTCACATAATGATTAAAACTAAAAAATCCCTGCATTTAAACCATCATAGGTCTAAATGCAGGGACAGAATTCATTTCGATCCTGCGGTGCCACCCCGCTTGATGTAACAACATCCACTCAACACGTACCATCATACGTTGATCCCTTTAACGAAGGATCGGTCCGTCTTACATACTCTGAACAGATAAACGTTCATTTCCGCTCGCCCTTAGAAGTCCATTCAGTAAATACATTCCTGCCACAATCTCACCATCTGTGACTCTCTGTAAGTAAAGAGGTATTACCTACTTACTCTTCCTCAACGGTTTAGATTACTTATAGCATACCCTGTTTACGCTTGTCAAGGTCATAACGCAAGATTATCATAAAAATCATCTGATGAAGGTTTGCACTGTTCAATAAGATATGCCTTCATCTGAGCATGTCTGTCTCCCATCACATCAAGTACCTTCTCGAAATTGTCCGGGTTTATCGCGCCGATATCTGTCATAAGACTGTAGTATTCCTGTACATCTCCGAACTTTTCCGTAAGCACTCTGATCGCCGCATCGGATTCACATCCCGCAGTATGTGAAATAAGATAATCGGAAAGACGCATTCTTAATCCGTTATCAAGCATCACATCATTTCGCAGACGCAGCATACACAGATGAGCCTTCTTCTCTCTGTTGTATTCAAGATACTCTTCGTAATCGAAGTGAAGATCCTCTTCTCCGCACAGCACATAAAGATGATATCCCTCGTCATCCGCAAGATCCAGAAGATGTTGCAGCCTTGTATCCCATTTTCCGAGCCATTCTTCTGTTCCCGCATGTTCTGTATCCAGTAGATACTCGGCATCCATAAGAACCGTAACTGCTGCAAGAAGAACCGATATCATTTCAGCATTGCGAAGATGGCTTGCGGAAAAATCATCATTTATAACGATCGAAACAAGCCTGTTATCATTCTTAAAAACACCCTTTCCCCATTCAACTCTTCTACGCGGCATTTCTACACTTACAAGGTTATCACAAAAAGCAAATGCCCATTCACCCACAGATGAAACGGAGTATGGTATGCTCACTCTTCTTAATCCCTTGCATCCAAGGAACGCTTTCTTCCCTATTTTCTCAACAGGACAGCTGTTAAGCTCGCACGGAATATCAATTTCGTTAAGCTTCTTATCGGCATCTGTTACTACTGCGTATTTTTTTTTCGTGCTTTCTGCTTCCTTTTGAAGTATTTCATAATAAATCCCGAGACTTTCATCATAGTATCTCATAATATTCCAACCTAAATATGCTCCGCTATATTGAGTATCAGCTTCTCGGTCTTTTCCCATCCAAGGCAGGCATCGGTTATTGATTTGCCGTATACTCCGCCGCCTATTTCCTGACAGCCGTCCTCGATATAGCTTTCAACCATGAAGCCCTTAAGTATCTTCGTTATCCGCTCGCTGTGGTGAGCCGAATTCAGGACATCTTTAATTATTCTCGGCTGTTCAAACGGATTCTTTCCCGAGTTCGAATGGTTACAGTCGATTATGACTGCCGGATTACTCAGATCTCTTTCATCATAGTAATCACACAGTCTTATGAGATCCTCATAGTGGTAGTTCTGCTGTGCCTGTCCGTGTTTATCGGTAGAACCGCGCAGAATTGCGTGTGCGCATTTATTTCCTCCCGAATGTACCTCCCACCCTCTGTATATGAAGGTATGGGGATGTTGTGCTGCAAGTATCGCATTCATCATTACGGTATAATCACCACTTGTGGGATTCTTCATCCCGACAGGTACATCTATACCGCTGGCCACGAGTCTGTGCTGCTGGTCTTCCACGCTTCTTGCGCCTACTGCAACATAACCGAGAAGGTCATCCAGATACTGGTAATTCTCAGGATAGAGCATTTCATCGGCGCATGCAAAGCCGGTTTCCGATACAGCTCTCATATGTATGTGTCTTGTTGCTGTAATACCTTTAAACAGATCTGATTTACCGGTCGGATCGGGCTGATGAAGCATTCCCTTGTAACCCGCACCTGTAGTACGCGGCTTATTGGTATAAATACGAGGCACTATAAGTATCTTGTCCTTCACCTTTTCCTGAAGCGGACAAAGCCTTGAAATGTAGTCAAGGACACTGTCCTCATTATCTGCCGAACAAGGGCCTATTATAAGAAGAATCTTATCGCTTCTGCCTTCGAATATTGACTGTATCTTTGTCCTCTTTTCTCCGACGATCTCACCCATCCTTCCGGTAAGAGGATACATTTCCTTAACCTCCATCGGTACGGCAAGCTGTCTTTCAAAATCCATGTTCATTTATCTATCTCCTCCATCATGAAGGCTTACAGTTTTCATAAACTGCTTCACCTTGTTTTATAGTGTTTTATCAAACTTTTTACGCCGTTGTGTTGACAGTCTCATCTTAGCTTTAAGATTTGCTGCGTCTTCATTTTTTATATAATCACGTATGGTTGAAAGTTCATTTATGAAATCATTCATCTGTTCAAGCAAGGCATCCTTGTTCATGAAGAAAAGCTCGGTCCACATATCCTCATTTATCCTGGCTATCCTTGTGAGATCCCTGAAAGAATCACCTGTGTAATCGGACAACCGGCTGTCATCATTGCAGGTCATGAGAGCTACGGCTATGCAGTGTGTCAATTGTGATACATACGCTATCATCCTGTCATGTTCCGCAGGAGACAGAACAGATACCTTTTTGACACCGAGGATCTGGCCCAGGTTTTTGCACCATTCTATCGCTTCTTCGGTATTCTTATCAGTCGGTACCACTATATAATTGGCATCCCTGAATATCCTGTCATCACTGTTTCTGACGCCGCTGAGTTCACGTCCTGCCATGGGATGGGCAGCGATAAACTCAACATCTTCCCTGAGCACATCCTGTATTTCATAAACAATATTATTCTTGATACCCGTTACATCCGTAAGTATGATACCTTTTTTAAAGTACATCTGATTGTCTTTTATCCACTCAACTATCAAGCGCGGATAAAGGGCAAAAATTATCGTATCAGCCTGTGAAATAAGTTCTTTATCACATGTCACGGCTCCGGCATCGATTATTTCGTTCTCCTTCGCATAGTTTATTGAGTCTTCATTATTGTCGATCGCACTTACATGATACCCCAGCCTCTTTAAAGCCTTGGCATAGCTTCCGCCCATAAGTCCGAGACCTACTATAAGAATCCTTCGTTTATTTATCCATTCCATGTTATACCTCACAGTTTGCAAGATGGTCTATCGCTTCAATGTATCCCTGTATACCGTGGCCTGTGATAGTCTTTATACAGGCGCTTCTTATATAGCTTATCTGCCTGAATTCCTCCCGCTTGTCAACCTCGGATATATGTACCTCCACTGCGGGAACCGATACAGCTTTCAGGGCATCAAGCAATGCTACGCTGGTATGAGTATATGCTCCGGGATTAATGACTATTCCGTCAAAATTACCGTAGCATTCCTGTATCATATCCACAAGATCTCCTTCGTGGTTACTCTGCAGAACCTCTACATCTATTTTCCTCTGTCTGCAATGTTCTTCTATCATTTTCTTAAGGTCGGCATAGGTTACTTTACCATATATATCGGGTTCCCGTATACCGAGCATATTCAAATTCGGACCGTTTATTACTCTTATTTTCATCTTTCATTTTCCTTTGTTATTTAACACAATTATTCAGAACAGGCTCAAAACCTTACTTAACATTACTTTCCCTGGAAGCTCCGAGAACCTTTAAGGATTCACAATACTTTGACATTTCCTTAAGCATATCCGGTATCTTACCTGTTGAATTTCTCCCCGATATCTCAGCATAGAAATAATACTGCCATGACAGGGATTTAAGAGGTCTTGAACGGAGTGAATTCATTGAAAGACCGTGTTTGCCGATCACTCCGATCGCTTTGGCAAGCATACCCGCCTCATCCTTAACAGAAAACATCAGGATCACCGTAGTCCCTTCCGCCCCGTTTATTATTTCCTCACGTGACCGCGACAGGACCGCGAATCTGGTTGTATTGGTAATATCTTCATTGATATCATGATCAAGAAGGGTCAGACCGTACAGTCCGGCAGTCTCTTTGCTTGCTATTGCAGCAACACTCTTATCATTCATCTCGGCAACCTGTTTGGCGGCAACTGCGGTATTTGAAGCCTGTACTGTCTCCATTCCGTGCTCTTCAATATATTCAGCGCACTGTTCAAGAGCCTGCGAATGACTGATAACCTTCTTGATCATGTTAACGCTGCTTCCTTCTATACCAAGGAGATTCTGTGATATCCTGAATGGATAAATACCGTTTATAAACAGGTCACCCTCATACATTATGTCCATTACCTGACCCACTTCACCTGCGTTGCTGTTCTCGATGGGAAGTACTGCTATGTCACAATTGCCGTTCATTACGGAATCATATGCCTGTCTGAAGTTCCTGAATGACACTAATTCACCGTCCGGAAAAAGGTTTTTGGCGGCTATAAAAGCAAACGCCCCTTCAATCCCGGAGTATGCTATTCTTGACTTCTCCAGAAGCTTGTGCTGATACTGCTTGGAAATATCCATTACATCCTGCATGAACTTTCTGTAATGAGGCTTGAGGCTGTTATCTTCAATATATTGCTCGTTTTTCTCAATAAGAGCCTTCTCGCGACCCGTATCCAGTATCGGTATCCCATTACTCTTCTTATACTCAGCTATTTCCTCGGCTGTGTGCATCCTCTTAACAAACAGCTCAGCCATCTGCCTGTCTATTTCTTCTATTTTATTCCTTGATTCATTCAGATCTGTCATAATCCGGATCCTTTCATGTATGATTTGGGTAACTGCTCAAAACACTGATTTATATACTGTTCCAAGTGGCTGCGACCACTGTTACTTCAGGTCCTTGAAAAAACTGTACGCAAAATACACTCCTATCGGAAAAGATATTACATACGAAAGAGGCTGTGCTTCCTGAATTCCGGCAATTCCGCGTACTCTGGCAAGGATTATAAGAAGCGGTATAAACACGATACCGTTTCTTAGTGCCGAAAGTGATGAAGCCACGACTTTTTTACCCGTACACTGCATAAGCATCTCGGTATTCATACACAGAGGCAGAAAAAGCACGGCTACACACTGTAACCTTAATGCCCTTAGTGCAACGTTGAGTACATCGGGATCGTCCCTTAATAA
>JAEEGL015868998.1_pt1 | contig 29628 bp, 18 predicted proteins | sample 9134231 | NCBI WGS metagenome assembly JAEEGL01 (sample SAMN16246548, study PRJNA631951) | gut metagenome | biome: gut microbiome; feature: rumen; material: fiber-attached | host: Bos | place: Iran: Karaj | collected 2018-10
CGATGGGATTGCAACCCTCTGCTTCACTCGGAGAACATACGCCATTGTTTGAACCTGTTCATGGCAGTTGGCCACAAGCAGCGGGGAAGAACTTGGCTAATCCATTGGCGCAAATCCTCTCCGCAGCCATGCTACTTGAACATTTTGGATTGAATGAGGAAGGAGCGTTGATTCGCAAGGCAGTTGATGAGAGTCTTGCTGCCAATGTACGCACGCCAGAGATTCAGGTAGATGGAGGTGCACATTATGGCACGAAAGAGGTAGGAGAGTGGATAGTGAATTATATCAAGAATGTTTGAAAGAAAAAGGCTATAGCTATGGGGGCTATAGCCTTTTTGCTGATGGGGTTAATGGGCTTTGTGGGGTTAATGGGGTTTTTGTTTTTTATCTTACGCCACCACCGTGACCACCACCGGAGAAACCGCCTCCTCCTCCCCATGAGGATGAGCCGCCGCCTCCTAAGGCCCTTGCTTCTCTTTCATCTATTTTTTGTCTTACCCTTTGCGTACCGTTTAAGGTAGCATTAGAGAGATTCGGGATAAGGATAACGGTACTGTCTGCCATCTGTTGCGCCATCTTGTCCATCTTGAAGAATTCGGGGTTGATGGCTTGCATGTCTTTTCTCACTTGGTCGGCAATACCGAAGAGCGAGGCATATATCAGATAGTCTTTCCATAGAGACACTTCCTTTGCATGACGCTCATTGACAAGCGTGAAGTCCAAAAGAAATTTACGCAAACCAGCCAATTGCCTTACCTGTTCTATCTCGTTCTTACATTGGTTCAAAGACATATCGGGTTTCAATTGATTTACGAAACCTTCCAATTCCCTCCAATTCTTACCCATCCACCTTTCCAATTCTTTCGGTTGTAGAATCTGGTCTTCGCCAGCTGCTTTCGTAAAGATTTGGTAAAGACGATTCTCTAAACGACCGTCCTTATTGTTGGTGTTGATGCTTGGTGCCCTTCCTATTCCCATGTGTTGTTTCACCTTGGCAGAGTCAGGATTAGATTCTTCCTTGATGACCAACTCGCCACGATACAACATGCGCATGATGTAAGCGCTCAACAAGTTTTTCGTGTCGTAAAAACTACCATATCCGATAGCGTTGCAAACGGCATTGGAATGATGTAAGTCGCCTTGATAGGGAATGTCTCTATACCATGTTAGTTCCTTTTCCAATTGCTTGCGAAACCTACGTTTCTTCCACCATCTGTATATTACGTACAATAATGGAGAGAACATGGTGAGAAAGACAAACGACATGAGAATCAACATTTCGATGTTGTCTTTCAATTTCTCCCACCAAGTGCGATTGTCCACATAAACGTAATCGCTCCCTTCGAATGCTCGTTCTTGCAATTGCTCAAAGTTACCTTGTCTGACATCATTAGGCTGGAACATGCCTTTGGGAAATCGAGCCATTACGACCATTGCGCTTTCAGTAGTAAATGGTTCAGAACTCTCCGCTACGATGCAACTGTCTTCCACCATGATGTTGCCATGATAGCGGAAAGCCCAAACACCAACCGTATCAGGATAGAATGGGGTATCGGGCTTCATGATGATAAGCTTGACATGTTGTGGAGAAGGAGTTAAATCCTCCGCCACGAACATATAGTTGAAACCATCGGCATCGTCGTATGCTTTCACGAGATTGGTAACCGTATAACTGGTCTTGTACTCGCGCGTTCCTGCATTGCCTAAGCCCCAACACAGTTCGTAGCCAGAACGCTTGTAAACAATGCCACATTTACCGGCTTTCCACGCACGATCCCTATCTATGTCCCATTCACCGATGTTCCTGTATTGCAAACCAGTTTCATCCGATACGCCCAAATCCTTTACCTCGCTACCGTTCAAGTTTTCTATCACGATGTAACACTCCGTACCTTCGTTGTCGATTTCCATGAGTCGACTTTCCGTTATACGTGCGTCACCGTTGTCAAATAACTCCACGTAGATGTTCAGGTCATTCAGACGCGGACGAGCCGATACGTCTACAACCATCAGAAGCATCAATAAGATGATGCAGATGAGAAACCTATGCTTGCTCATTATTGGTCTTGAAGACATCGTCAAGGTTGGGATAAGCGGATTTCTTTTCCTCGTCAACGGTCAGGTACTCGCGCTCGCTGAAATGCAACATGGAGGCAACGATAGATGATGGCCATTGGCGCACCATACGATTCATCTTCGTAGCGGTATCGTTGTACACCATACGACTTTGGCGAACCTTCTCTTCATAATCGTTGATTCCGTCCATCGTCTTTGAATATTGCTCGTTGGCTTTCAATTCTGGGTAAGCCTCACCAACGGCTATCAATCGTCCGAGTACTTGCGCAAAGGCACCTTGTTGCTCGTTTGCCTCTGCTGCCGTCTTTACTTGTCCGTCCATCCTACGTGCTTGGATGGTCTTGATAATGGTTTCCGACTCATGCTTGGAGTATTGCGCTGCCATTTTAGCAAGAGCCAATACTGCATCCCAACGGGAATTCAACTGAACGGCAATCTGACTGAAAGCGTTTTTGCAAAGTTCGTCGAGGCGAACCAATTCGCGTTGGGTGTTAAAAACATAGAACAATACACCGAGTACGATGATTAGAATGATAATTGAAATTGTTGTCATGGTTTTATTGATATTAAGTTTGTTGATAATTCATGATTTACATTTCTATACCGCAAAGATATACAAAATAATTGATAAACACCAAAATGTTAGGTGATATTTGCATATTTATCGATGTGATATGGTATTACTTTCAAAAAATAGTTGTAATTTTGCGGTATATTTCAATAATGAAGAGTAATAAGATGAGAAAGTTTTTATTATGGATGGTCTCCATCATGATTTCATTAAGTGCCAACGCACAGTATAGAGAAGGTACTATCAGTTTGCAACCCAAGACGGGATTGTTGCTGTCTAAGTTGACTAATATGCCCAAACTTTCCGTGACTGATGATTATGATTTGGATAACGAGGTGTTACCTGGTGCCTTGTTTGGTGCTGAGTTTGAATATCAACTAACTGATATGTTGGGATTGGCAACTGGCTTGAACTATACATTACAAGGCAGTAAGTGGAAAGATTACGTGACTCCCAACATGTCAATCAAGGATACGAAAATAGAGTTGGGTTACATCAATCTTCCCATTGTTGCCAATGTTTATCTATATAAGGGATTGGCAGTCAAGGCTGGTGTGCAAGTTTCTTTCTTGACTAATGCCAAGCTGAAATTCTTGTTTGAAGATAAGGAAGGATTCGCTCCTACGGGCGAAAGTTTCTATGATGGATGTCATAAGGTGGACTTCTCCATACCCGTTGGCTTGTCTTATGAGTTTGATAACCATGTTGTCATTGATGCGCGTTATGTGTTTGGTCTTACCAATATCAATGTCTTAGATTTGGAAACGGAAAAGAAAATGAAGAATAGTGTCTTCATGCTTACCGTTGGATATAAGATAGACCTTTAATCATATCAGAAACCATCGCTTTCTTATGAAGAAACGTATCGTTTGTGTTGCATAAACGTATGGTTTGTGTGGTGTAAACGTATCGTTTGTATAGTATAAAACGCATGGTTTGTATAGTGTAAACTATTGATTTGTGTTGTAGAAGACGATAGTCGTTAGTCCTTAAACACACAAATCATAGTTTTTCTTTTGCAGAGTCATGTTTTATTTGTAACTTTGCAAACGCAATTGGTTCATACACTTGATTAAAAAGGGAATTGGGTGAGAATCCCAAACAGTCCCGCTGCTGTATGTAGCCTTTATGTGAGGCAAACAAGATGCCACTGAATTCTTTTCGGGAAGGCGTTTGCACTCAGGCTACGAGTCAGAAGACCTGCCATTGCATGTTTATTTTGTTTTTCAATCTCGAGGAAGGTTGGGGAATGTTGAGATTACGTATCATCATCATATTGCTATTGTTTGTGGTAACATGTCGTGTGTTTGCACAAACGGACTCTATCGTAAACAAGGTGCATACGATAGAGGAGGTAGAAGTGCGCTCTCATCCCATCAACGAAAATGTATTGTCCACGTCTCCCATGCAAGTGATGAATCAAGACCAATTGAATCGTTTGGGAATCGTCTCGCTGGCTGATGCGGTGAAGAAATTCGCTGGTACGAATGTGCGCGACTATGGTTGTATCGGTGGAATGAAAACCGTTTCGGTGAGAAACCTGGGTGCTCATCATACGATGGTGAGTTATGATGGCGTAGCTATTGGCAATGCACAAGCAGGACAAGTGGATATTGGTAGATACACGACAGATTTCCTCTCGCAATTGTCTTTCTCTATCGGACAAGTTAACGACCAAATGCAGAGCGCAAGGCATTATGCCTCGGCAGGTGTTCTTTCCATTGAAACGGAGCGCCCGTCTTTCGACCAACATGATTATTTGCTTCGCGCCAATATCAAAGGTGGGTCTTTCGGATGGGTGACTCCATCGCTGACCTATTGGCAAAGGGTGGGAGAGCAGACTTCTCTTGCTGCCCATGTATCGTATATGCGAGCGGATGGAGTATATCCTTTCACTTTGCGGAATGGATATGTGAAGACAAAAGAGAAAAGATACAATTCGGATGTGGAGAGTTGTCAAGGCGAAATGAATCTCTATCATCATTTTCTCGATGGTAGTCTTCTGAACGTGAAGACATCTTATTATCGGTCTGAACAAGGATTGCCAGGGGCAGTTATACTGTATAATACAGATGCTAACGAACGTTTATGGAATGAGAACTTCTTTGCACAAACGACGTTTCAGAAACCTCTTTCCCCACAATGGCAATTGAATGCACGATTGAAATACAACTATGCATGGGATAAATATGAGGATGTGAACTTGAAATATCAAGGAGGAAAACAGACTGACATCAATCGTCAACAGGAATACTATCTATCGACTACGATAGGATGGAAACCTACGAGTCATTTGTCTTTCGCCGTGGCTGAAGACGTGATGATGAATAAGTTGCATAATAATTTCGCCGTTAAGATGCAACCGATTCGTTTCACTTCCCTTACGGTACTTTCCGCCAAGTATGTTGACAAGCGATTCACGGCAGATGGATTCCTTCTCTACACCTATGCCCATGAACATGTGAAGAATGGTACTGCTCCTGATGACCGCAAACGATTGTCGCCCGCTTTGTCGTTGTCCTATCGTTTGTTAAGGGATGAAACACTTTTTGTACGTGCGATGGTGAAAAACACATTCCGTATGCCCTCGTTTAATGACCTATATTATCAACGAATGGGAAATAATAAATTGATGCCAGAACGAGCCATGGAATATAATGTAGGACTGACATGGGGAAAACGTCTCATGAAAACCGTCAATTTCCATGCTACGGCAGACCTATATTATAACAAGGTTTATGACAAGATTGTAGCATACCCTTCAACTTATCTTTGGAAGATGGTGAACTTTGGGAAGGTAGACATTACGGGCTTGGATGTGACGATGGGACTTGATGTTAATGTTTCAAGGAATGTGGATGTTCAACTACTTGCCTCATATATGTTGCAAAACGCAATCGACAAATTGGAGAATGACGAGCAGATACCTTATACTCCCAAGCATTCAGGTAATGGTTCGCTAATTATTCGTTCTCCATGGATTACTATCGGATATAGTGTAATGGCGCAAGGACAACGATATTCAAATGTGATGCATCGCTCAGAGTATCGCCTGCATTCCTATTGGGAACATACCCTTACTGCTTCCCATGATTTTCAATGGAGAAGACATAAACTCTCGCTTACGGCAAGCCTAATCAACTTGACAGATGAACAATATGAAATCGTACAATATTATCCAATGCCAGGCCGATCGTGGAAAATAGGAGTAAAATGGGAGTAATAGAAAGTGTCTAAATGGTAAAGTTGGCTCACACCCTACCACACCTACATTCCCTACCATACCTACTCCCCCTAAAAATAAAATTATCAATTAAAATAAAACACCAATGAAATTAAAAAGTATTCTTTTCTTAATCCTTAGTGGATTATTTGTAATGGCAAGTTTCAATTCATGTGATGATGATGAAGACATGCCTTGGAACAATGGGGCAACCGTTGGATTGCCTAAGTATCGCGCATTCTTGTTGACGGAGGGAAACATGGGACATAATGATTCTCATTTGTTCTTTATCGATCCAGAACAAGACACCGTAAACGTACATGATATTTATACGGCTCAGAACAAGTTGGCTTTGGGCGATACAGGTAACGATATGATTACGTATAATGGAGATATTTATGTGGTCATGAATGTATCAAAGGTGCTGCGTCATTTGAATGGTGCTGGATTGGCTGTAGATAGTTTCTCTCATTTCAAATATTTAGGCGAACCTCGTTATATTGCCGAAAACAAAGGTAAACTATATGTTTCTTGCTATGGTGGTTATGTAGCACGTTTTGATGCCAAGACACTACAAATTGAAGATAGCGTGAAAGTAGATGCCAATCCAGAGGAACTGATTGTCTATAATGACAAAGTGTATTGCGTAAACTCTGGATGGGGATATGGAAACACCATCTCCGTGATAGATGTCCAGAAGTTTGACAAGGCAGAGTCTATCGTGACATTACAAAACCCAACGGGTATTCAAGAGGCGAATGGTCATATTTACGTGTTCTCAAGTGGCACTTATGATGAATATTGGAATTACGTAGATAAACCCAGTTGTGCGGTATTCGACCCATCAACGAAGAAGACAACCAAGATTGGAGAGGCTACTCGTATGTTAGCTATAGGAGATAATTTGTATTTCGTTAATTCCACCACACAAGATTGGACGAATTACACGACTACTTTCTCCCAATATTCTGCAAAGACAAACAAGACGGAATCATGGTCGTTGAAGAATCTTCCTTCTGAGATTGCCTCGGCCAATGTGTATATGATGGCTCGCAACCCTTACGATGGCAGTATTTATATTGCTACGTCTGATTTCGTACACAATAGCCCCATCTATCATTTCGATTCCAATTTCCAGTATTTGAACAAGAAAATTGTGGTTCCCGCAACCAACCCTAATTCAATGGTATTCTTGAGATGATGCTTTATGTTTAGTGTTGAGTGTTTAGTGTGAAGATATGATTTTTTTTTGAAACGTTAAACGCTAAACACTAAACACTAAACACTAAACGGTTAGAACTTCACGGGATAGGCAATAACTATTTCCGTGAAGTCGGCCTTGGTTAAATGGGCGTTAATATTAAATCCAATCGACAAATCGTTCCACTTGGGAAACGTATATTGAACGCCAATCCGTTCATAATAGGGCTTTTCTATTTCTTTTGCATGATGCCCCATTTCTCGATAGAGATAATACCCGATGGCCATGGCGGCGGAAAGATTGTGATAATATACTTGATGCTTCAACGATAAACCCAACGAGAAAGGACTATGTTTGTCGTTTCTTCCTACTTTCTTGTCTAAGTCTTTTACGTGAGAAGCATACGTACCGTAATACATGTCAATGCCTAATCCTGAAGCCCATCTTCTCGCATATCTATACATGATGTCTGCATGTGCTGAATAGGCCATATAAAACTTGAATTTCTCTGTTCGGTAATCAGCAGAGTCGGGATATGTCTGGAATTGCGTGATTTGCCAATCTTCCAATAAGGTCTTTCCGCCAACGCCCAAGGTAAAATTGGCAAACCAATATGGATTGAATGATTGTCGAATTCGATTGGTTGAACGATTCTCCAGTTTATCGTAATAGGGCATATATTTTAAGCCTACCATCGGCGAAATGAAGTTTGCTCCCTTGTTGGGACGTGCCAACGCACCATTACTATGGTGAAAAAACTCAATTCCACCCGTCAATCCCCAATCATGAGCTATTCGATAAGTAGCATGAAGACCTGCGGTAAAGTAAATATTGACATGTGAGCCAATAATCTCGTCATCAATATTGTTTACGTTATCGTATTTCTTAAAGCAATATCCGATACCTGTTCCTAATGAATAGTCGAACATCCACGAATGATTGCGATAAATAGGACGAGTAAACAAACCATAAATGGTTGCGGCATTACCTAAATGAGAATCATAATTCACTTCTTGTGCCATTCCCCAATCCGTATCGGGATTGCGGTGCATACTAACCTTGTTGAAATGATAACGAAACCCCAATGAAAGCAATGGATAATTGTAATCACTATCGTAGATGCTGCTATCAGAAGGTAATGCGGAGTGGTTGATTTCAGCACTTATGTTGTATGAAGAATGTGGATAGACAAACTTTTTCGTATATTTGTCGATGTTGATATAATTTCCCATACCAACACTTGCTTGAAATCCAATATGCTTGGTGGAGTCGTTGCTATCTGCCAAGCAATCAATTGGCTTAGCGATGAATAGCCCCAACAAAAAGAAATGAAGAATGACGAACATTCTCACGCTCTTTGGTCGTGTGAAAACATGTTCGTCACTCTTCATGTTGTCTATTTAAAAACTTAATATGCAGATTCAAATTCGTGGAGGAATCTGGTATCGTTTTCGGAGAACATACGGAGGTCGGCAACACGATATTTCAGGTTCGTAATACGCTCAACACCCATACCGAATGCATATCCCGTATATACCTTACTATCTATGCCACAAGCTTCAAGCACGTTGGGGTCAACCATTCCGCATCCGAGAATTTCAAGCCATCCTTCTCCCTTGCACAAGCTACATCCCTTACCGCCACAGATAGTACAACTAACGTCCATCTCTGCTGATGGTTCGGTGAATGGGAAATAACTGGGACGCAAGCGAATCTTCGTATCAGGACCGAACATTTCACGGGCGAAAGAAAGCAATACTTGCTTGAGATCGGTAAAGCTTACGTTCTTGTCGATATACAATCCTTCTACTTGATGGAAGAAACAATGCGCACGAGCAGAAATAGCCTCGTTACGATAAACACGACCAGGACAAATCACGCGTATAGGAGGTTGGTGAGTTTCCATATAATGCGCTTGGTCGTTTGACGTATGTGAACGAAGAATCACGTTCTTTGCCACGTCATTGGGATTGGTTTCCACGAAGAAAGTATCTTGCATGTCGCGTGCAGGATGGTCTGCGGCAAAGTTCAATTTCGTGAATACGTGCAAGTCATCGTCAATCTCTGGTCCTTCTGCCAACGTGAAGCCCATGCGTTGGAAGATGTCGATGATTTCGTTCTTCACGATGGTCAGCGGATGGCGTGTTCCTAACTTAATGGGGTAGGCCGTACGAGTCAAGTCAATGTCGTCGTTCTCACTCTCAGCGGTTTCAAATTGTTCCTTTAATTCGTTGATGCGCGAGATAGCCAATTGCTTCAACTCATTAATCTTGATGCCAACCGTCTTCTTCTCGTCTGCGGCAACGTTGCGGAAATCCGCCATGAGCGCATTAATCTCGCCTTTCTTACTTAAAAATCTCAGTCTCAACTGTTCAATCTCCTCTGCATTCTTGGCAGAGAGATTGCTCACTTCCTTCAGAAGTTCGTCTATCTTATCTAATATCATACTTCGTATTTTCGATAAATCCAGTGCAAAGGTAATATTTTTCATGCAAATGAAAAAAAATATCCACACAAACTTGGAATAATGCATCTATATTTTTCGTTTTCGCAAACGAGTGTTTGTAAATTTGTCTCAATGTTGGTGTCTTTTTCGATTATTATGCTTAACTTTGCGCCCGAAAAAATGTGAATGATAGATGGAGTCAATCAACTTTTGTTCCGTATGCCCACAAGTATTTCTTCATCGTGAGGACTTGACTTCTGAGGTATGGAAACAAAACATAGGATTTAATAAAGGTAAGACTTACCTTGTGGAAGCGGATAGCGGGCAAGGCAAGAGTACGTTTTGTAGCTATGTGATGGGATACCGACATGATTATGAAGGTAAGATATTGTTTGACCAACAAGACATTATCCAATATCGCGTGAAGGAATGGACGGATGTAAGAAGACTCCATATCAGTTGCCTGTTTCAAGATTTGCGCTTGTTTCCTGAATTGACAGCCTTGGAAAACGTGGAAATCAAGAATCAATTGACACAACATAAAAGCAAGGAAGAGATTGCCTCGTGGTTTGAGAGAATGGGTATTGCCGATAAGATGAATACGCAAATCGGCTTGATGTCGTTCGGACAACAACAACGAGTGGCTATGATACGCGCTTTGGTGCAACCCTTTGATTTCATCCTTGCTGATGAACCCATCAGCCATCTTGATGACCAAAATGCCGAAATGATGGGAGTGATTATGATGGAGGAAGCCCAGGCGCAACACGCTGGTGTCATTGTTACGAGTATCGGTAAGCACATGGATTTGAAATATGACCAAATCATTCATTTGTAACTTTCATTAATTAAAAAGAAAAGAGAAGATGAAATTAGTTTGGAAGTTACTACGCAAGCATATTAGCATACCACAATTTGTGGGATTCTTTTTCGCCAATCTCTTTGGCATGTTTATCGTGTTGCTTGGCATTCAATTCTATCACGATATCGTTCCCGTATTCTCTGCGGAAGATGGTTTCATGAAATCAAACTACGTGATTATCAATAAGACAATCGGTACGGCTAACACGTTGAGTGGAAGGACGAACACCTTCACGCAAGATGAGATACAAGACATTGAGAGTCAAAAGTTTGTAGAGAAAGTTGGCATCTTTACTTCAACCAATTACAAGGTGGAAGCATTCATGGGAATTAACGGAAAGAAAGTCTTTAATTCTGAGTTGTTTTTCGAGAGCGTTCCAGACGAATTCGTGGATGTTCCCCTTGATGAATGGAAGTATCGGGAAGGCGATTCCGAAGTTCCTATCGTATTGCCTCGTACATATATAAGTATGTATAACTTCGGCTTTGCGCAAAATCGGTCGTTACCGAAGATTAGCGAGGGATTGATGGGAATGATAGATTTCGACATCATCATTCATGGCAACGGCAACAACGGACAATTCAAAGGCAAGGTAATCGGCTTTTCCAATCGCTTGAATACCATCTTGGTTCCGCAGGCTTTCATGGATTGGAGTAACAAGAAATTCGCTACGGAAGAACAAGAACCCACACGTGTTATCGTGGAACTTATCAACCCTGCCGACGAAAACATATCTTCGTACCTCGCAAACAATATGTTTGAGATTGATAAAGGTAGTCTTGACGCAGAGAAAACACTATATTTCCTGAAGATAATGGTGATGTTGGTGATGATCATTGGTTTGATTATTTCCGTTCTCAGTTTCTATATCTTGATGTTGAGCATTTATTTGTTGGTTCAGAAGAATTCCACGAAGATGAAAAACCTCATGTTGATGGGGTATACACCTAAACAAGTGGGACAGCCTTACCAACTATTGACCATTGCTTTGAACCTCCTTGTGTTGCTGATAGCATGGGTGGTACTTTGGATGGTACGTTCTTATTACATGGATATGATAGAAACCGTGTTCCCAGATATAGATGGAGGTTCGATGAAACCAGCTATCATCGTGGGCTTGATACTCTTTATCTTTGTATCCTTATTGAATTATTTGGTTATTTTGCGTAAAATGCGACGTATTTGGAATGCAAAAAAGGATGATGAATAAAGATTTTTACCTTTTCATTATCTTATTATGTTTTTTTTACTTAATTTTGCAGCCGAAAAAGATAACGTTTTTTAATTATTAATCAATTTACAAAAATCATGCAGAAAAGATTACTCTTTCTGATTGCGGCAGTAATGATGGTTTCCACCATGATTGCCCAAGTAACCACGTCTGAAATGAGTGGTGTCGTAACAGTCGGAGATGCCAAAGGTGAACCTGTCATTGGCGCTACGGTACAAGCAGTACACGGGCCTTCAGGTACACGTTATGCTACTGTTACCAATGTGGATGGTCGTTTCAACATCCAAGGTATGCGTACGGGTGGTCCGTACTCTGTAACGGTTTCATACATCGGCTATCAGACAAAAGTTCTCAATGGTATTACACTTCAATTAGGTGAAACTTACAACTTGGCAGTATGGATAACAGAAGATGCCAACGAGTTGAGCGAAGTGTTGATTACGGCACAGGCTTCTAAGTTTGCTGCCGAGAAAACTGGTGCAACCACTAACATCTCTAACACGCAGATGATGTCATTGCCTACCGTTGACCGTAGCATCTCTGACATTGCCAGACTTTCTCCTTATGCCAACGGCATGAGCTTTGGCGGTGGTGATGGTCGTTCTACCAACTTCACGATTGATGGTGCCAACTTCAACAATAACTTTGGTCTTTCCGCCAATCTTCCTGGTGGTGGCAACCCCATCTCTCTTGACGCTATCGAGGAAGTTCAGGTAGCCGTTGCACCTTTCGACGTGCGCCAAACCAACTTCATCGGCGGTAATATCAATGCCATTACCAAGTCGGGTACAAACACGTTCAGAGGTACGGCTTATACTTATTATCGTGACCAGGATTTCAGAGGTAATCGTATCGATCACAAAGACCTTGGTGCACGTGCAGATGAGGCTCACAAGATTTATGGTTTCACGTTGGGTGGACCGATTATCAAGAACAAGTTGTTCTTCTTCGCAAACTTTGAAAAAGAGATTATCCCAGGTCAAGTTATCAAGTATCGTGCTCGCGAAGCTGGCGAGGCAGCTGGCGGAATGGTATCAAGAACCTATAAGTCTGATTTGCAGAAGGTTTCTGATTTCTTACGCAACACCTATGGTTATGATACTGGTTCATATACCGACTTCCCTGCCGACGAGACAAATACGAAGTTCCTCGGTCGTATCGACTGGAACATCACAGACCGTCATCACTTGGCTGTACGTTACAACAACACGAAGAATACGGCATGGAATGGTCCTAACGGAAACTCTGCCGACTTCCTCTCTGGTTCAAATGCTCGTTTGAATGGTACTTATCGTGTAGGTGCTCAGTCAATGTCATTTGCCAACTCTATGTATTCTATGGATAACAAGGTGGAGTCTTGGTCAGTTGACTTGAATAGCCGCTTTACCAACAACATTTCCAATCAGTTGCTCTTTACCTACACCAATATCGAGGATATTCGTGGTTCCAAGTCTTCACAATTCCCGTTCATAGATATCATGTATGGAATGAATAGTGATGGTTCTCAAATCTTGGAACCTTATATTTCTGCTGGTTATGAGTTGTTCTCATATAATAATGGTGTACACAACAAGATTACGAGTGTGATTGACAATTTCACCTTGTATCTGGCTCATCATAAGATTACTGCTGGTGTAAGCTTCGAGCATCAATATGCCAACAATGCTTACATGCGTGAGGGTACGGGATATTATCGTTATCGTTCGTTGGATGAATTCTTGGCTGGTGCCGCTCCTGAGACCGTTGCGTTTACATACGGTTTCAATGGCGTTTCACAACCCAATGCACAGGTTACGTTCAACCAACTTGGTTTCTATGCACAAGATGAATGGAACCTCTCCAAGAAATTCAAACTGTCTTTTGGTGCACGTTTCGACAATTTGATGTTCGACAATAAAGACTTGCAACGCAACAATGCCATCTACGAACTGCAATTCCGTGATGGTCAGCGTATTGATACTGGCAAGTGGCCAAAGTCTAACTTGCAGATTTCTCCACGTCTCGGATTTGTATGGGATGTGTTAGGCAATAAGACATTGAAAATCCGTGGTGGTTCTGGTATCTTCACAGGTCGTTTGCCATTGGTATTCTTCACCAATATGCCTACCAATGCATCTATGGTTCAGTTGACTCAAATCTACGGAACAAAATATGCTGCTGGTGGCGTAGTTACTTATCGTGATGCAATGCTCGACCAATTTGCCGGAAAGATGGTTACCACCGTTGACGAATTGGTAAAGAAGACGGGTGTTCCTACTACCAACGAGAATTATCACGTAGCTGGCTCAAAGATTTCTGGTGTTGATGAAAAATTCAAGATGCCTCAGGTTTGGAAGTCTTCTATCGCCGTGGATTACATGTTGCCCGTTTCATTCCCATTGTCAATTACCGGTGAGTTCATTTACTTGAAGAAAATCAATGACGTGATGGTTGACAACATCAACATCATGAATCCTGATGCTTCTTGGCAACGTTTTGCCGGTGCTGACAATCGCTTGATGTATCCAGCTAATTACACCTTCGTAAAAGGAAAGAATGCCGTGGTGTTGACTAATACTTCTAAGGGTTATGGATATACGGCAAACGTTACGGTGAACGCTGAGCCCGTTAAGAACCTCAATTTGATGTTGGCTTATACACATACCGAATCTAAGGAAGTATCTGGTATGCCTGGCTCAGACCCTGTTTCTACATGGCAGAGCATGGTAACCGTAGATGGTCCTAATCTCGGTACTGCCCAACGTTCTGTATATGTAATTCCCGACAAGGTGATTGGTGCCTTGAATTATTACATTCCATTCCGCCACAAGGGATTGTTGCGCGGTACGCACATCGGTTTGTTCTATACTGGATATAAGTTTGGCGGTTATAGCTTCTGCTACACCAACGACATGAACGGTGATGGTATCAACAACGACTTGATGTACATTCCCGCTAACGACAACGAAATCCAAATCGGTTCTATCGACGCAAATGGCAACTTCGTTAACAATCCTACAGAGCGTGCTGCTTTCTGGAGTTTCGTAGAACAGGATAGTTATTTGAAGAATCATAAGGGTAAGTATGCTGAGGCTTATGCTGCTCGCGCTCCTTGGGTTCACCAGTTCGACCTTCGCATCGCCGAGGACTTCGTATTCCGTGTAGGTCGCACTTCTCATAAGTTCCAGGCAAGTCTTAACTTCATGAACGTAGGCAACCTGATTAACTCTGGTTGGGGTATTCCTAAGACAAATACTGTATCTAACAACAGCCGAATCCTGACTTACAAGGGCGTAGATAGCAAGAATGTTCCCGTATACGCTATGTATAAGGTGAATGGCGAATATCCAACCAAGACCTACGATACGAATATGGATTGGTCTAACTGCTGGAGATTGCAGGTTGGTTTGAAGTATTATCTCAACGACAAGGATGACGACTTCGATGATGGCTACAAGGCTGAGCGCCCCAATGCATTGTCTCAAAGTCAACTTGATGCCCTCAATGCTCAGTTGAAGGCTAAGCAAGACGAGATAGATCGTTTGAACAAGCAATTGGCAAACCAAAAGCCAGAGGTGAAGACGGTAGAGAAGGTAGTAAACAAGACAGAAGTGATTGCTTCGCCTGTTTCCGTATTCTTCAACATCGGTGAGTCTACTGTTGCTAATGCCAGCGACTTGCAGAACGTGAAAGACCTCGTAAAGGTGGCTAAGGAAAACAACAAGAAGATTGTCATTACGGGTTATGCTGACTCTAAGACGGGTAATGAGGAGATTAACAAAGCCCTGAGTCAGAAGCGTGCTGAGGCAATTGCCGAAGAACTCGTGAAGATGGGTGTAAGCCGCGACAACATCAAGATTGTTTCTGAAGGTGGTACAGATGCTCTTTCTCCAACCAATTACAATCGTCGTGCGGTTATTTCCATTATGTAATAAATTCATTCATTATATTTCGATTATGCGGAGGGTAGATGCTACTCTCCGCATTTTATTATGTTAATCTTCTAAAAACTTATCAAATTGTCAGAAGTTTTTCGTAAGTTTGCAAGATAATCATTTATTTGAATCATGAAGAAATATCTGCTGGCTACTTTCTTGGTCGTTTTCTCCCTTTCCATCATGGCTGATGAGTTGGATGAATTGCAAGCTTATTTGCAGGATAACCAACAAATACAAGAGAAAATATATATACATACAGACAATACGTGCTACTATGTCGGTGATACGATTTGGTATAAGGCATACGTGTTGCGGGCGGATAGCTTGCGTCCAACTCATTTGAGCAAGATATTGTATGTGGAATTGTTGTCTCCAGATGGTCTCGTTGCCGAACGTCAACGTATCGTGATTAGTGATAAGGGTTACACCAACGGACAATTCGAACTAAAGGATTCCTTGTATTCGGGATATTATGAAATACGTGCCTATACCCGATGGATGTTGAATTTCAACGTGTTTGAGCATGAGTACACCCGTGACGACAGGCACAAGTTCTACAACAATCAGATGGCGAAGGATTTCTTTAGGGATTGGGATGGCTTGTATTCTCGTGTCATTCCCATTTATAGTAAACCCAAGGAACTGGGAAACTACGACGATAAGTACATGTATTCTCGTCCGAAACAAGAAATTGTCAAGCCAAAGAAGGATAAACTGAGCGTTTCCTTTTATCCGGAAGGTGGCGAGTTGATAGATGGGATAAAGAGTAGGGTAGCCTTTGAGGTTGTAGACCAAAACGGACAGGCTGTGGATATTCAAGGTAAGTTGACCGATGGGAAGCAGATTGCGACAACGTATATGGGACGTGGTGTTTTCGACTATACCCCGAACGGCAACCAGAAAGCTGAGTTTGAATGGAAAGGAAAGACGTATCACTTTTCCCTGCCAGAAAGTCTTCCGTCGGGCATCACATTCACCTACCAATGGAAGAATAACGTCGTGAATATTGCTTCCTCTCCAAGCATCAGCAGGGAACAATTGGCATTTGCCGTTATGTGCCGCGGAAAGTTGTGTCATTTTGAACGATTAAATGCTGGCACGTCTTCCATCACGTTGCCTTCTCTTCCTACGGGCGTAAACGAGTTGATGATAATCGACGGGAAGCGCAACATCCATGCTTCAAGGTTGATATTCGTGAATAACCATGACATGGAAACGAAGATAACCGTCAGTACGGGTGGAAAGATTGACTATATGCCTTACGACCCGATAGACATGCAGGTAAGTGGAGTGGATGGTCTTTTCTCTATCGCCGTTCGCGACTCTCGCACGGATGAGGCATCCTACGATAACGGTAATATGCTGACGGATATGTTGTTGTCTTCCGACCTCAAGGGATTCATTGCCAATCCCATCTATTATTTTTCTGGCGAAGACGACAAGAGAAAAACCGACCTGGATATGTTGATGATGGTTCAAGGTTGGAGAAAATATCGCCCCGTGGATTACGTGAGATACCAACCAGAAAAGACGTTGACCATCGAAGGTGCCGTGTATAAGCAATTGGGCGTGCCCTTGTTGTATTTGGATGATGTTCAGGGATTGAACAATAATACATCCGTATTCGACGAGATGGATGCGCAAATTACCGCTACCACGGGATTCGAGACGGGAAACGATAATGCATCCGAAAGCAATGGCTCCACCGAACCTGAATCGTATGGAATAGATGAAAGCCAAGACAATACGGAAGAGATTGCTTACGAAAGCCCATATCTTGGCGTTAACCATGGTGGATTGAAACATGAGGTGTTGGTGGAGGCAGAAGTAACGTCCGTCTTGGGAGAGTCGGCGGGAAGCGTCCAACTCACTCATAATGGTGGACGGTTCATGTTCGAGATACCCCCATATTATGGCAAGGCTCTCTTGTTGATAAAGGCTTACAACGTGAAAGACTCCGTGAAGAAATCCATGACTCATGGTCTTAGTAAAGATTTTCTGAACGAAGAGTCATATCCTGATTATTATGTCAAGCAAGATTTGTTCTATCCCGTTTTCTCTCACGAATACAACTACTATCAGAATCACATGCCACCTGTGGATTTCGTCAGTTATGTGGAGGAAGACACTACTGCCTATATGTCAAAACTGGATGGCGACCATACCTTGTCTACCGTTAACGTGAGTGCTCGTCGTAGAGGGAGAAGGGCTATAGACTACAACAAACCCGCATACGTCGTCAAGGCGTATGATTTATATAACGAGGCCACCGACAGGGGATTGAGTTGGGGCGTACCAAATATGGGCACATTCCCGCCCATTGCATGTTTTACCGTTTATGGAAACCTACGTAGGCATCAGGACTATAATGTACGAGCCAAAATAGATACTTATACCTTCTTCACGAATTATTCACCCCTTCAAGAGAGTATCAAGAATAGGAGTGATGCGGCTATTTTTAACGACTTGCATCTGAAACGAATCCAGAATTTTAGGTTCTTTACCGATTACGAACCGCGAAATGTTGACTCCTTGATTTCGCAGAGCATGAACAGGGATGACATTACATTGGTTTACGAGACGGTTCCCAACAACGGCATCATTCCTACCTATCGAGACAGGAAGTATGACTTCCCTGGGTTCAATCAAGCAGAATCCTTCTATCATCCTAATTATGAAGGAGTAATACCCGACGAACCAAAAGATTATCGTAGAACACTCTATTGGAATCCCAATGCCCGTCCCGATGAAAATGGCCAGTTCCACGTAAAGTTTTACAATAACAGCAGGGAAACCAGAATACGCGTGAGTGCCGCAGGAATATCACAAGGCGGGAAAATATATACCTATTAGCGTCAAAGAGCTCATAAACTCAAATCCCGTATCAGTTCCCTAAATAAGTCTAAGGATCATAGGATTCAAGGATTTTCATTACCAGCACCGATAATATAATCCTCCAATCCTAAAATCCTTAGACTTTTCTATTCATGAAGAGGATGCGACAAAGCCACATCCTCCCAATCCAAAATCATGCTAATGTCGGCTTTCCTACTTCCTTCAGTATAATATGGTTATAAAGTCTAAGGATCATAGGATTCAAGGATTTTCATTACCAGCACCGATATATAATCCTCTAATCCTAAAATCCTTAGACCTTTCTTTTTACGAAGAGAATGCAACAAAGCCCAATTCTCCCAATCCAAAATCATACTAATGTCTACTTTCCTACTTTCTTACTTTCCTACTATCTATTTACCAAACACGCTTCAATACCTTCTTTTTGATTTTCGTATTTCTCTCAACTTCTTTGTAATAAAGGAGTTAAGACAATAGTCTTTCTTCATGAATCATACAATCTAATAAGTTCCTATAGAGCATTTACAGTCGGCAAAATAGCGTTTTTAAGGAAAAAACTTTCAATCTTTATTCTACCATACAAAATTATTTCATATATTTGCATCATCTATTACAAACATAATCAAGAAACGCCATGGAACAGAAGATTATCAAGATATTCCTTGCCTCGTCAAATGAACTTTCTGACGACCGCGAAAAGTTTGGTAACTTTGTGCGTCGCATTAATCAGAAAATCTTTAATAAGCAGGGACTTCATATAGATTTATTTGAGTGGGAGGACGAGGATTCTGGTTATAGAGGACGCAGAAAGCAGGACGAATACAATGAGCAAGCAAGATTATCTAATATGTTTATGGCTCTGTTCTTCACCAAAGGCGGGAATTTCACCATTGAGGAGTTTGAAGTAGCTCTTGATGAATATGGCAAGAAAAAGTCTCCCATCATTTATGTGTATTTTAAAGACTTGCCCGAAGAAAAAGAATGGCTGCCAGAATTGAAGGCTTTCACTAAGAGACTTGGCGATATAGGACTTTTCTGGACTTCCTATAGCAATCAGGACAGTTTGCGCCTGCATTTCTTGTATCAATTGTTGATAGGAGAGAATGAATTGATAAAGCTGAAAGTGGAGGATGGTACCGTGAAGTTAGGGGATATTGACGTTGCCAAAATGTCCAATCTGTCTTTCGCCGCAGACAACAAGGACTACCAGCGAATCAGTGCTGAACTGAACACTCTTCCCAAAGAAATAGATAATACCGAAAAGTATTTGGCCGAGCACCCAGACAATGAATTTCTCCAAGAGGAACTCCAGAAGAAGCAGAACCAATACAAAAATATGAAAGAGGAGTTCGTCCGATTGCAGCAAGCCCTCTTCGACACGTCCAAGCGCATAGCGACGATGCAGCGCGAGAATCTGAACGATAAGTTGCGCCGAGCTACGGAGGCATTCGAATCGGGAAACATGGAAAGGGCAAATACGCTATTGGATGAAATTGCCATTGATGCTGAAACCCACCATGCCAATCTGGAGCAAGACCGCGAACTGGTGCATCAAGACATCGAGGCTTTCCTGTTGCAGGCGAAGACGAAAATGGCAGAGGTGAACACTCCTATCGAAAAGAGAATCACAGAGGTTCATGCCATTTATGCCAAAGCCGACCAATGGGCAAAGGACAGTGCCTTGCCTGATGACAAGCTTGACGGACTATTGGACGACTATGCCAGTTTCCTTTATGACTATGGAAAGTACAAGGAAGCCGAGCAAGTTTATCTCCGCCTTGTTTCCCTACGCGAGGGGACGAAGGGAAAGGAGGATTCCGATACTGCCACGAGCTACAACGACATCGGACTGACCTACGATAACTTAGGAAACTATCCCAAGGCACTCGAGTACTATCAGAAGGCGTTGGACATCCAAGAGAAGGTGCTGGGAAAGGACCATCCCAATACTGCCACGAGCTACAACAACATCGGTGGGGTCTACAAAAGCCAGGGAGACTATACAAAGGCACTCGAGTACTATTTCAAGGATCTGGCAATATGCGAGAAGGTGCTGGGAAAGGAGCATCCATCTACCGCCACAAGCTACAACAACATCGGAGGGGTCTACAAAAGCCAGGAAGACTATACAAAGGCACTCGAGTACTATTTCAAGGCGCTGGACATCCGTGAGAAGGTGCTGGGAAAGGTGCATCCAGATACTGCCTCGAGCTACAACAACATCGGACTGACCTATCACACTCAAGGAGACTATACAAAGGCACTCGAGTACTATTTCAAGGCGTTGGACATAGTCAAGAAAGATTTAGGAGAGGAGCACCCCTATACTGCCAGTTCATACAACAACATCGGTGGGGTCTACTTTTGCCAAGACGACTATTCCAAGGCACTCAAGTACTTGCAGAAGGCATTGGACATTTTAGAAAAGGTGTTAGGTCCCGACCATCCGAACACAAAAACAGGAAAGGAAAACATGAAGATTTGCCAATTAATGAAAGCGTTACAGGATATGCCATCAACAGAAGATTTATAAGCTTTCTTAAAGGAAATCATTGTTGACTGGTAAAATTGATTGTGAAGCCATTCAAGCGCTTTAGAGAAGAAGGCAGGATGCATTTTATATCCATGTAGGGCTTGGCAAGTCCTGAAAAGGACGACAGAACACAGGCAGGTGGTGAAGCGTAGCGGAACCCCTGCTATGTGTATCAAGCTAAACAGAGTGCCGAAGGTACGATAGAAAAGCAGGAAAACATATCTTTTACCCCTTCGGGGTTCCGTTATTGGATGTATGCTTAGCAGGGGTTCCGTGCTTTGCACTTCACCGCCTGCCTGTGTTCTTTCATGCTTTCAGCATTTTTAACGGGCACCAATAAAAGTAAATAAACCCGTAGGCATTCGACAACCATCACCGGCCATACAGCTATAAAAACCAAACCGCCACTGAACGACGGAAGCTTTGAGCATCCGAAGTCACAGTGGCGGTAACATATAAAGGAACAAAAAATGCCCATTTCTGAGCCCATGCCCAAATCCCCATGCAATTTATAAAACAAGGAAAGTAGGCATTAGCTGTTCCAAAATCATGCTAATGTCTACTTTCCTACTTTCTTACTTTCTATTTAGCAAACACGCTTTAATACCTTACAATTCCGGAACGAGTTTTTTATAGTTGCCTCGCATGGTTCGCTTAATGGCCTTGTCATTAATCAAGCGTTCCAATGTCTTCTGCCCAGAGCGATTGTTGGCATAGCCGAAGACTTGCGTAAACATATCCGTTGAAAACTCATTAGGTAGCTGACGGAAACACTCCACAAACTTATTCGTCCTACGACGTTGCTGTGCGGCTTCGCGCAGTTGGTTGTCGTAATACAGGCGGTGCAAGTCATAGAACCAATGCAACTGCGTGCGATATTGTATATCCAGCACCAGGTCGCACAATTCGCGGTCTGTATCGTCAATCTGGTAAGTGCCTGTCTGTTCGCGCTCCTCCCAATGTCGCATCTCGATGTAGGGAGCCGATACGTTGATGCCATAGTAGGGCACACGCTTGATGAGCAACCAGTCTGCCTGGTCTTCATTGTTAAACTTGGCTATGGCTCTACGCTCGTCACACCACTTGTGCACGTGTTCCACTAATGGCCACAAGGGCAGTTCTCCGCGTCGCTGATCCAGCTTGTAGCTCCATTCCCGCAACGTCTCATTGGCTTTGATGAACTTGTCGTTCTTGTTCTCCAGTGGTATCATCTCAAAGTCGGGCTTCCCCATGGGAATAGTAGCCATACGGGTGTCGAGACCAGAGTTGAAGTTTCGCTCATTCACTAATCGTTTCAGCGTGGGAGGTGTACACGTCTCTATCTGGTTCCAATACACGCGAAACCTTCCGCTCACCGACTGGTTATTCGAATAGTGCTGCGAGTCATACTCATTATGAAACGCTTTCAGCACCATGATGTCGCGATTCTGCCAACCTCCCGATTTAGACATGTTGATAGAGTTGTCTTTCTCCGAGTCAACGGTAATGAGGTGGTTGTTCATGTCCTCACCGTCCACCAACGTCTTGCAGTTAATCATGCTACGGATAAACTCGGTGTTCGATGCTCTGGGACCAAACATGCGGTTATAGATTTTGTCGCGTACCCTCGTATCCTTATTGTTGGCGGCATTATCCTTCATCTCCTTCCAGTTGTTGGTGGCTTCGTCTGCCATCCTGTCCGACTCGATGATAGGAGCCAGCAACAGTTCTTGCAGACGATTCAACGTACCTTTTCCGCTTGCAGGGTCACCCACGCCTAAGATGATATAGTTCAGACGACACCTGATGGTCTGGTCGGCATAAAACCGATAGTATGTCAACGTCATGCAAGTACCCATCATCGCTGCCGAGGCAAAGAGCAAGAAAGGCCACAACCTACGTGGATGGGGTTCGCACACCTCTCGCAGACAAGGATACACGTCGAAGAAACCCTCTATTCGCTCACACCATTTGTCGAAGGGCATGTCTGCCATGGGGTCAATGCCTTGTGGCACTTCCTCAGCTTGCTCCGTGTCTATGCCAGCCTTCTTCATCAGTTCGGCAAGTGCTTTCGGACGGCGACGCAACAAGGGCTTCTTCTGCACCGTGGAAATGCAGTTCTCCAACTCATCGGGTGCCATGTCTGTCCAGTTCTTCACGTACCTCAGTTCCCGTCCTATGGCGAGTGCCTTCTGCGCATTGTTGTCCGTCAGCAGCAAGAGCCATTGAGCCGTCTCACCGAGGAATGTCTCATGCCTTCTGCCTACTGGCAATGCCTCGCCATAATAGCCGTCTATGGCTGCAATAATGGCCTTGTCACGCTCCGTAAGGGCATCGGCAGAGGGTAGGGCAGTGGTATTCTCATTCGTGGCATTTGGGGCACTATCTGCCTTGTCTTGCGCTTGTGCCTTGCCCATCACCGAACGAGTCTTCTTGCGCTGCTGTTCCAATTCCTGCCAACGGAGTTGTGTGGGAGCAGAATCTCCCTGACGGTATGCCTCGCCATAGCGAGCCTCGTATGCGGCGTTCTCGTAGTTGAACAGTTGTTCCCAGTCAACAAACCTGATGTCGTCGTAGCGGGGAATAAAATGGGCTCTGTCAGAGTTCTTACATTGCATGTCGGCATAGTCAAGCACCCCCAACATCTCCGCCATCTGATACACGTTGTCTTGTAGGTTTCCCCATTCCTCACGCGCCTTAAACACCACCTTGATGCCTTTGCCCGAAGGGGTGATGAATATCCACACGATGCCCAACTCCTTGAAGTCCTCGCGTTCCAGCCACTCCTTCACGTATGCCTCTGGGTCTGATACATGGTCGGCATCAAGCACCGCCAACCCCGTCAGGATACAATGTTCCTGCACGCGCCATTTGCCCTTGCGCCCCCATCTGTCCATGCTCTCCGTGAAGTTGGCCGTAGGGATGATGGCAGGCAGCGTACTCTTCATCTGTTCGATGTAGAGCGTCACGCGTTTCAATTTGTCCGTAGGAAACCTCTGCCTCTTTCTCTGCTCGTCTTTTTTCAGTTCTTGGGCGAGCCAAACCTTATACGCCTTACTCTTGATGACGGTAGCGCAAAACAGCTTTCTTTCCTCATCCGTCTTGGCCTCTGCCATCTGTTGCTTTGCCTTGCGGAAAGAGTCTATGGCATTATTCACGATGCTCGAACGGCACAAGTCTTCCAATGCCTGCGGAGTGATTTCTCCGCAAGGCTTATCGATGTTTTGCTGAAAGCTTCTCATCTCTGTCCTCCTTTCCTAATCAAGTTCATCAGTTTGTTAAACCTGTCGCTGATGGGCAACCTACGTACTACGAGTTGCACCTGCCGCAACACCTCTGCCTGCCAGTCGCGATAGTGCAAGGTGAGGTTGATGGTACCCATGAAAACCATCTCGCTCTTATCCTCGTTGAGCCAGCATTGCAAACCGTCTTCACTCACCACGCGCAAACCTTTCGGCTCCCGTGAAATCTTCTGTGGCTTCACGCCCAACCGTTTCAGCTGGTCAACATATTCATTCCACGGGTCAGGACAGTCGGCAGCACAAGTCAGATGAGCCACCTGTAAGGGTTTCCGTGCACTGGTTGTGGTAAACAGTTTGCCGCCTAAAGTGCTGCGAACATTCAGTTGCGTCGTCTCGCCTGGTTCTGAAGGTCTGAAAGAGAATCTTTCTCCGTCAAACGAGCCCACACCCCGAACTTTGCGGGGCTTGGGCGTATTGTTATTTTCTTGATTCTGTGCCATACTACTTCACTAATTTAACAATGTCATTTGCAACAATTTCCTGATAAAGAATGCCGTTCACCACATGAACTTGGAAACGCAACGAAGCCGCCACCAAATCATTTTCGTAGAACTTGCACAAAGCTAGATTGCCGAAAAGCGTACAAGCGTACTCATTTCCGTATTTTCCACTACCGAACTCCCTGAGTCGGATCACACTCTTGGCCAGTTGGCCGCCCTCCTGCTTAGTGGAGGGGATGTAGCTCACAGCCTGCTGTGAGACTACCTTGAAGATTGATGTCTTCATCTTTCTATTTATTTAATGATTTTAAGAAAGCGAGACGCGTCTCGATGCTCAGATGTTCTTTCAGTGCACATAAAACAAAAAAGCATCACCTCTGGGATTTTCCCTTTGGTGATGCGAAATTACAACACATTTTCGGCTCACTTACTGCAAAAGTTTAACTTTTTCGAATCGTGCAAATAAATACAAATGAATACAAATGAAAAAGTAGGATTTGTGCAAATTGTGCAAATTGTACAAATAAAAAAAGCAGTAACTTAACCATTACTACCATAGCGAATCACGGGTGTGACCTTAACGCTGTGTTCCAATTGGATTCTGAAGAACTATAGTATTTGGCAGCATGCAGAATCCTCCATAAAACTCTCCCCTTAGACCTTTCGGAAATCTTTCTTTCCTTAATCATTTCACACACCACATCTGCTATCACAGAATCGGAATTGTTGTCAATCTTCTTGAGGAACTCCTTGACATCTTCTTCGCTTTTATAAAATATCGGTTTTAGAAGTTCAATTATCATTTCCTCTTTCTCTTGTTTCAAGCGTTCTATTTCATCCCTAAGTTGCTCATTCTCAGACTGGACAGGGGGAGCATCTTTTAATTGCTGGTTCTTTGCTTCTAATATCTCATTCTTTTCTTTCAATTGTGCGTTTTCTGCTTCCAGTTCGTCAATGCGTTGTGCAAGTTCTGCTGTGGCAATACTCTTAGAACTGATAGTGTTGTCTTCATCATTAATAGAAGATTCCACCTCATTCTGTTCTGAAAGATAATCGTAATCTCCATCGTAGGGGTGGACTTCATTAATCCAATGCTTGACAAGATGAATAGTTTTAGATAAATAATGAAAATCCGTTTGACGATTTTCGTAACCCTCAATTTTCTCAATGGTTTTAACAAAGTGATTTCCATTGATAGTATGCATTATTATATACATACATATAATAACAAATTGAGGATCGCAAAAATCTGTATTTTCGTCATATTCAAGTTGGCGCAGTATACGTTCGATATAAGACTCTGGGTTTGGGGAATGCCATAGTTTTCGAATATAATCTTTAGCCACATACCAAAGTTTGGCACAGTCATGTATTACATTATCTGGTTGTAATTGTTCATCATAGAATGCTACGAACTCCCTGAAGAGTTTTTCTTTATTATATTCGTCGAACAATTCATCCAATTCCCCACGATTTAATTTTGGTATTGTAAATTTGGGAGTCTGTTTTTTTCTATCGTCTATCATTTCCTCCTGTTTAAGAAGATTGTCTATCTCATCGTTTATTTTTTTCAAATAGTTTTGGCTAAAAATCCCCATATTCTTTATTAATATAGGGAAGACAATATTCTTATATAGTTCATCATCACGATGGCGATAATAGAGAATAATGTAAACCTTGCTTAGTACTCCTTGATATACTTTGACAGTATTTGTACCTGGATAACGAACATTGTTCTTTTTTGCTTCTAAGACGATACTATCGACTTCTAAAGGATCCTGTTCAACCCGTAAATACATTTTCATAGGAACATCCCAAAGAGGGTTATTGGGGGATTCAATGGAGAGATAATTTATAGAATGACAAATGCGCTCTGTAAATACATTTAGTATTGTTCCAGTAATAGAACGAGGTTCTTTCATGTATTATATACGTTTTTTTAAGTTAGTTCTTGGTACAATTTAAATAGTTCTGCCACGCATTGGCTTTCAGTCATGGTTTTAATATTGAAGCCATAGGCTTGCATCACGGCACGGTCGTTGTCTTGATGAGCGCGACGCAGTTCTACGGGCATCGTGAGCTCGTCGTAGAGGTCGGCAAGCGAGGAGTCGGGATAGAGGGATCTGGCATCGAGAATTGCCTGTGCAGTCCGCTCTATCTTTGCTTTCTGCTCGTTGGTAGGAGTAGGCCATGGGAAGTTATTGTAGACAATGTCATTGCTATAGCGGTAGTCACTCTTTATACGACCGCAGACAGCTCGCATCCATGCCATGTGGACGTTACTTTCTAAAACACCAAAATGATATAGTGATGCATCAGGAATGAGGTTATTAGCATCACCACAAATAGTATCATTATTCATATAGCCCATCGGTATATATCTGCGGTTTTCTGATGAGTGTCTGGGAATAATAATGTAGTGAGTATCGGTGTGTCGTATCTCCATGAAACGAGTGGCCATGTCTGCATATTTCTGCGTTGCAGCTTTCGTGCTATGTAGACGAAATTCGCGAGTTCTTGCTATTCTTTCTCGTACGAGAGGAAGCGAAGATAGTTCTTTGGGAGAAGCCCCAACAAGCCAAAGACAATAACGGGGTAAATTATGAAGAAATTCGCGAGCGCCAACAAAACGCTTGATGTATTTTTGCGCTTCTGGTTCTCGCCTTATGAATTGCTCATATTCGTCTGCCTCTATTATTAAATTACCACCATCTACAGGACTACTACCTTTCTGCATTTCGGGAACGTCGCAAATAGGTTTTTTCCTTTTGTCAATAAATATTGAGGGTGCATTGAGCAAATAGGGGTTGATATTTTCAACTTCAGAAACACGCTCTCCACCAAAAATAAGACGGGGATTGTCGTTGCTTACATGGCTGAACCCAATAATAACACAATGTACATGTGCTTTCAATGATGCCTCACTATCCCATCTGAACGTACGATGGGCAAAATCTATGTGAATACCAAACATTTCAAACAATGGCTTCCAGATTGCTGCGACTTGCTCTCCTTGTGTGATAGAATTCGTTGATACCAGCGCACACCTAATGCTTGTATTTTGAATTAGTTGAGAGGCTTTATAGTACCAGCCAGCTACATAATCAATGTTTTTACCAAAGCCTTTCATTAGGTCTTTTAGATCTTCCTTCTGCTCTTTGCTCTGAAGTGAATAGCCCACAAACGGCGGATTACCTATTATATAATCATAGCTAACCTTATACCTTTTTTTATCGGGTTTCACCGAGCCATCGAAATGATTTGTCACGAGATTGATTTCATCATACTCTACAATTGGCTCGCTCGCCATCTGCTTCTCAGGCTCAATAATCAAGTGAACATTCTTTGCGTAAATCGTCGGAATGTCTGAGGATACCTCTATAATATCCCAATCCATCCTGAGGGCATTTCCTTCGCGTATATTGGTATAAGACTTCAACGGCAGGAAATCAATATCCCGACGGATAATCTTCTCTGTTTCGCGAAGCATTTGGGCTTCAGAAATCCACAATGCCGTGGTGGCTACGGTAACGGCGAAATCGTTAATCTCTATGCCATAGAATTGCTGAATGCTTACCTTGATGGGATTCACTTCCTCAAAGCCAATGAATGCCTGCCCGTGATGGCGTTCGCGTATTACTTCATTCTCCAAGCGACGCAAGGAGAGATAGGTCTCCGTGAGGAAATTACCAGAGCCACAGGCTGGGGCAAGGAATGTGAGCGAAGCTAAGCGGTTTTGATAGGCATCAAGTTTCTTTTTGCGCTGGCGTTCCACCTTTTCTTCCAGGAGTTCAGCCAGTTCAGGGCGCAAGTCATTGAGGAAAAGGGGATCTATGACCTTGTGGATGTTCTCGATGGAAGTGTAGTGCATACCGCCACTACGACGTGTCTCTGGGTTAAGCGTACTCTCAAATACGGCTCCGAAGATGGTGGGTGATATTTCGCTCCAGTCGAAGTCAAGACTGGCATTCTGTAGCAAGGTCTGCTTTAATTCCTCCGTAAATTGCGGAATTTCAATATCCTCTTCAAACAAACCGCCATTGGTATAAGGGAAGGCTTTCAGGTCTTCTTTCAGATAACGGCTGCGCTTCTCTGTCGGGGTGTTCAACACTTCAAACAAATCGCGCAAAGCACGGCGCATGTCTTCCGCTTCGTAACGAACGAGAAAGTCATGGAACTGGTCGTGAGTAAACACGCCTGCATCCTCGGCATACAGACAGAATACGATACGTACGCAAAGGATATTCAACCATCTCAGGGCTTCGGGCGAGTTGTCATCGTATTGCTTTAGCAAAGCCTCGTAGATTTTGCCTACAATCTCACCTGCTTGCATGGATACTTGCATCTCCTTGCTCAAATGCTCGTTCTTGGCATCTACAAGGAACATCAGGCGATAATACTCCTTGCCCAAGTCTTCAAGCAATATCCGTTCGGGTTCGCCATTTGGCTGCTCCATGTCGTAAACGAGAAACTCAGAGAAGTTGCACGTTACAATCCAACGTGGGTGCTCTGATACGGGCAAACTCACTACATAGCGTCGGGCTTGCTGGAAGGGATTGAGCAATGAACCGTCGCTCTGCTTGATGGGTGCGCGTAAGTCCTTGCCTAACGATTTCTGCTCTATCAGCACGCGAGTGGAGGGGATGCGCCCGTCGATGAAGTTGGAAGCATCCACCATTTGGTGGTCTTCAAACACGATAAAACCATCCGATGGCGTCTCTATGCCAAACACATTGGAAAGCAAGTCAATCCAAAAGGGTTGTGACTCGCCCCGTTCATATCCCCTGCCTTTCCACCGCTCTGCGAATTCGGCTGCTGAAGTAGCAATTTGCTTTTCGTTCTTCATAATAATGTTTCTTTCTGCAAAGTTACATTTTTTAATCGACATAGCAAAGTGTAAATCATGATTTGTTAGTGCTAAATCTTACAATCTTACAGCTGACAATTAAAAAATAGTATATGTAACAGGCATGGAGTGGGGATAAGAGTAG
>JAEEGL017152975.1_pt1 | contig 29628 bp, 24 predicted proteins | sample 9134231 | NCBI WGS metagenome assembly JAEEGL01 (sample SAMN16246548, study PRJNA631951) | gut metagenome | biome: gut microbiome; feature: rumen; material: fiber-attached | host: Bos | place: Iran: Karaj | collected 2018-10
ATAGCGTACGATCTCGAACTCGTTGCCCAAGAAGAAGAAGCGGACGAATCCGCGGTACCCCTCCTTGCAGGTGGCGAACCCCATCGCCTCCATGGTCGACCGCGTGAAACCGCTGTCGAATTTTGTTCCTTTGTCCATAGTCACTTATCCATAACCAACAAAAAAAGCATACTTATCCCTGTTACGAAATAAGCATGCTATTATAAACCTGAGACAACAACCGGCGGAAGCTCTTCGCATCCTTGGCCCTTTGCTCCTGCGCCTTGGTCGCTGCGGTCTCTTTTGCAAATAAACGAATCATTTTCCAATAATCAAAACGATGAAAAGAAAAATGTTGATAAGCGAACGCCTTTCCTAACGTCCACCCAGGATCTTGCCCACGCCCTTTATGAGAGCCCGGCCGATTTTGCGCTCAAACCCCTGCTTTGTCGTGGGGATACCCATCGCGCGAGCGATGTTCCTTTTGAGGACGTCGATGCCGAGCGCCCTGCGGGGAGAGAAAGAAGTACCCGGAATTCCTGCAATTTTCATAGCTTCTGTGTTATTAGTTCGCTGCAAAGATATAAACTCGTCGCGCCCTCTATGTTCGCGATCCAAGAATCCTCATGTTTCCGAAAGGATAGAGGATTTACCAGTTTGCAAGACCGTATCCGGCTGTCGGAAGGGGACTTAGAGACCGACCCTTCACGAAGAAAGGGTTCACGTGAAGGATGAAAAAAGAACCGTTCCAGAAGGTAAGTTCGGAACGGAGCAACCGGGTCTGTTCGTCTCTAGAAGGAGCGTCACATATCCCCGATGGAGAGAGGTGAGATGATCAGAATCCGGAATAACGGACTTCTTTCAACAATCTCGACTCGTACAGCGCGTGAGAAGAGACTATTTGTTCGGAAGGATTGAACTTATCACCGTATCTCTCCTTGAACTGTTCCGGTGTGCATAGTTCAATATCTGCCCCTTGCGAGTAAATCTTCCGCTTCGCCTTGCCGTTGGCTGTCCGAAGAGTACCGAGATCCGGCACGCTCAGCCGTTTTACCGCCTTGGAGTTGATCAGGTCAAGAAGGATCTCTACAGGTCGGAAACGTCCTTACCGTCGGATAAATCGGGACTGGGTGTCAAACAAATACTCTCGATTGAGGTCGCGCCTATTCCCGGCGTGCACTGCAATGTGAGGATATGTTCCGGACTGAGATGCATTGACCTGTCGTATGTGCAAATATAGGTATTATACCCGAATTGGAAAAGCTGGAGGAAGAAACCGCCCTAACTCCGGACCACCCGGGCGATGTAGATTCCGTATGCGTCCTTGGCGCCGCTGTTCTCCAGGAGCGAAACGATCTCCGCATACGACCCACCGGTGTTGTAGATATCGTCGATGAAGATGACGGTGCGGCCCTTCACTCGTTCCAAGTTGCAGGCGAACTTGCGGCTCTCCTCGATGATTTCATCGTATGAATCGCACAGCTCGATGGTGTTCAAGTACACCTGGCCGGGAAACTCCGCGCTGAGATACGACACCAGATCCATGTAGCGAGTGACCGTCAGGTCCCGACGCGATGCAGGAACGAAGCACACGGTGCAGTTCCCAGGGTATTTTTCCTCAATCTTCCGAATCTCGGAAGCCACATCCCTCATGATATGCTCAGGGCAAACCCCTTCCTTGAATTCCTTAACCTCAATGCGCGTGCGCTCCTGTTCGGGAGTGAGGACGCCCGCTCCTGCGGGCACGTAGTCATAAAGTGTGATGAAAGATGACATAGTTCAGTTTTTGTTGTTAAGCGACCGTTTTTCCTGCCACAAGGCCCGTCACGGAACGGGCGCCGGCACCGACCAGAGCGGCTGCGGCGGCGTTGATCGTCCGTCCGCTGTCCACCAAGCCGTCGATGAGGATGATATTCTTCTTTCCGTCCAAGGAGCACGAGAACTCCGGAAAACGGGAGGTTCTGCTGCTCTTCCATGAAAGGACGTTCATCCTGGTGTCCACCCCCGTCCGCCTCCGCAGGGAGTCGGCCAGCGAAGAGTAGCGCTTGGCCGTCGCCTCGGACGAATCGCCAGGCACAAAGCAGATCTCCCAGCTGTCCTTCCCTCCCGAGGTCATCCTACCGATCTGCCGGACAAAAGCATCCAGAATCGCATCGGATGCGTGTCCGTCCAAGAAACGGGTGACTGCATCCCTGTCAGCGGAAAGGGTCCCGTTGCATGCGGCGGGATTCTCCTGGTATTCCATCGTGTAGTAGTACTTCATACGGATCGTGTTTTCCTGTTGCAAAGATAGAAAATGCTACTTTTTACAATGATTATTGGAATTGATTTCAATCATTACGTTTTTTTCAGACGAGAAACCCATACGGATATCATTGATAATAAACAATTTCTACTATAATCTGTTTTAGGGAGGCTTGCACTTTATGAAAACAATTCTTATTTTTACGAACAAAATCGCAATACTATGGCGAAGGCGAATGTTAGGCAGAGCTTCTATCGGATCCTCTCGGACCTGGTCAAATCCGACAATGTCATTACGGTCGACGAACTCGACGCGCTGGATGAAGCTTGCATCAAGAGGTCCATCTCGGACCACGACAGAGAAGAGGGGTTCAACAAGACCCTCGGAGATGCGCTTACGGTCATCTCCACCCAAAGCGAACGGACGCGGGCTGCGCTCCTCAAATCCATGGAGGATATCGCCTTGAAAGACGGCGAATGCTGCCGACAGGAGTCCCTGTTGATCACCGCGGCCGAATATGTCTGCCGCTCCGCCGGGACGGAATCAACGGGAGCGAGAGTCGTTTCTATGGAGTTCCGTAACCGTCCGCTTCTCACAACGCAGCTGCTTTACGTGGAGAATAGGGAGACCATCTCTTCAAAGGTCACCTTGGACACCGCTTTCGACGAAGTCGCGCAGATCGTCAAGATGGGAGGCATGGACCTCATCTATATTCCGAAGATTGCACAGCGTTTCCGCGAGTATGAAACAAAGAAAGAAAACGGCGTCATCAAAGACACCAAGCGTCACGAAGACCTGAAACGCATGCTCCGACTCGTCTCCCCTACTTCCGGAGACGCCGACCTGGAGAACACCATCACGGCTATCCAGGGCATGAACTCGAAGAACTTTTACAGCATCGTCCTGAACGGGAAACTGGAGATGGGCCTCGACATAGACAAACCGTGCTGGATGCTCCGCCTGCCGGACAGCGTGGTGAAAGGAAAAGGATACGCTAACTTCTTCCTCATGGATGTCGAAAAAGACATCCGGGCACAGCTCCGCCGCTTTGTCGAGCGCATCAACCTGCGTCAGAACGCATACTCTATTACCGTCAACGACGGACGAGGCAAGGTGGGCAACTTCTCCTACAACGGATTCTATAAGGCCCTCCTGGATGTCATGTCCGTGAGGAAGGTTGACAAGTGGGACCTGCACGTGCGTCTCTACGGTGAGGGCGTGCCTGCCTTCGAGTACGAAGACCCCGCCACGGGAACCCGGAAGAAGTGCGCGGCAACGATCAGACGCGGTCTCGACGAGTATCCGCTTCCTATGACAGGGCGCGACCTCGCATTCTATCTCCTCCTCCTTTGCGCTTCCGCATCAGAGGAGGGAGGCGTCAACTTCGGAAGCACGCAGGCCAAGCAGAGAATAGAGGCCAGGTATTCCGCCATCTACGGCCGGGTCTCCAGAAGAGAGAAAAACCCTCCGACCGTTTATGATCCGGAGTTCCGCATCCCTATGCGCAGCCGCGTCTCCAAGTTGATCAACGAAAGCGAAGTCGCCAAGAACTCGTCACTGCAGGCCCTCTACCTGCCCGAGGAACTGAACCGGAAAGGGAGCGGCTTCCTGCATGTCGGGCTGGAGCCAGAGAGGGTTGTCATCCATTCCATCAACGGCACTGCGACGCTGACGAATTCGGACTTCTACAGGACCTGCTTCCTGGCGAAGTAACTCATCCTTGCAAAAAACCGGCTTCGGCCGGCAGAATCCCGTCTCCGACATCGAGGACGGTTCGCGCGTATGCGTGAAGCGCCCGTGTGCGCAATCCTTATAACAACCCCTATCATCGGAATCCTCAGACTCCGCACGAATACCCAAAGAAACATTGCGAAAATCAAAGCATTTCTACTATTTTTCGCGTAAAAAAGTTTTACATTTTCACAGAACAAATTGATTATAAATAAAATAATTATTGCAATTATCTTTTTTATTACAATATGAATTATCCGGTTTTTTTAGTGCTATTTTTGTCCCAGGAACAAAAACGACAAGGTTATGCGCTACTACATGATGGATTACCTCCCGGTCAGATACACCGGAACTGACCAGCAGATTGCCGACCGCAAGGCGGTGTGGAACTTCAAGGACGGGAACACCCCTGCCCGCATCGTTACGGGGCTCGTCGAGCGTGTAAGACGCATCGTCGGCGGCCATCCCTCCGACTTCGTGGTCTGCTTCGTCCCAAACAGGATCATCAATCCCGACTGGGCGGCATAACTTACAACGCAAACACATAAAACAAGATAGCCATGAACGCCTACTCCTCCTTCAACGACTACTACTCCGGTTACCGTTCCGCAACCCCGGCCTACAACGCGCAGCCACGCACGGCCGAGAGGCTTGATGATTTCTATTCCAAGGTCGCTGGCGTAAGCATCGACGGTCGCCAGCGCTTCATCCCCGGCCTGCGGGCAGGCCAAGAGCTCGAGTACCGGCGCGACCGGTACAACCCATACGACAGCAATGCCGTCGGACTCTTTGACGCGTATGGCAACCAGATCGGCTTCCTGTCCAAGGACGTCGCTTCCCAGGTAGCACCGAAGATGGATGCCGGCAAACGCTACCGGATTACCGTCAGCCAGGTCACCGGCGGTGGCTGCTGGACGTACGGCGTCAATATCCATATTCAGCAAAAGTAACCCCACAAAACCAATCCATCCATGAGTTATTATTACAAATACATCTTTCTGCCGAAAGAAGATGAGGAGTTCGAAGAGCGGCTGGCGCGTCAACTAGAGTACGAGCGACAGCATCCCTACAAGGTTGCTTCAGGTAGCCGTTGCGAACAAAAGTTTCGCATAGATGAATCCATGCCATTTTGACAAGTTCCCGACGACTATCGTCGGGAAAAATCGTTATATTTGTATGAACTAGCCACTAGCGATGTCCTGGAAGAAAGAAAAGATCGCCACCGAGGCCGGACTGGTAGACGCCCAGTTCCCTGTCATCGTGTCCGCGAGTAGGAGTACCGACATACCAGCATTCTACGCTGACTGGTTCTTTCGGCGCCTCCAAGAAGGGTACTCTGCCTGGACGAACCCTTTCAACGGCGTCCGCAGTTTTGTGGCGTACAGGGACACGCGTTTCATTGTCTTCTGGTCCAAGAATCCCGAGCCTCTCATCAAGCACCTTGACTATCTCGACAGTCGGGGCATCGGTTGCTACGTCCAGTTCACCCTGAACGACTATGTCGCCGATGGCCTTGAGAGGAACGTTCCCCCCGTGCAGGAGAGAATCGATACTTTCCGCCGGCTTGTGGACCGTCTCGGGGCTGGACGGGTTATATGGCGTTTCGACCCGCTGGTCTTGACGGACAGAATCAGTTCGGACGAGCTTCTAGAAAGAGCCTCACGAATCGGTGATGCCCTGAGGGGGTACAATGAGAAGCTGGTCTTCAGCTTCGTGGACATCGGCTCCTACCGTAGGGTGAAGTCCAACCTCGACCGCAGTGGAATCCACTACAAAGAATGGGAGGACGAAGAAATGATGAGCTTCGCAGGTGGACTATCACGGCTCAATGAGAGGTGGGGATATACCCTTGCGACGTGCGGCGAGCGAATTGACCTCTCCCGTTTCGACGTCGTCCGAAACCGATGCATCGACGATGACCTCATCATCCGGTTCGCAAACCACGACGACGCCCTCATGCGTCACCTGGGCGTGGCAATCCAGGAGGCGGATCTCTTCGGTGGCATTCCCGAAGGAGCCCTCGACCTTGGTGGCGGACGATACGCTGTGAAGGCGGGGTCACGTACGAAGGACAAGGGTCAACGAGAGTTCTGCGGCTGCATCGCCAGCAAGGATATCGGGGAGTACAATACCTGCCTCCACCTCTGTGAGTACTGCTACGCAAACACGTCGAAGGAAGCAGCCCAGGCGAACTGGAGAAGACATCAAGGGACCCCCTTTGCGGAAACAATAACAGGGATTTGAAATGATCGAGAAGTTCAGACAGGCGGTCTTGCGGAAGAAAGACCTCCGCTTTGAAGACATCATCCGTTTCGCGGAGGTGTTCGTTCCTGAGGAGTATTCAGGCCACCCATGGACGTACTTCCGCCAAAGGGACGAGCAAGGCAAGGAGAAGGATGATCGGGGAACTCGGCCTCTCACGGAGGACGAGGCCGCCATGTGCTATCTTGCCGCCTACGCACGATTGCATACCGGGAAGATACATCTTGCCGTGGACGAATATCGCCGCAGCCAGCCGTTTCCGAAGAGAATCAATATCGTGGACTGGGGATGCGGTCAAGGGTTGGCCACGTTCGTCTTCTTGGACTATCTCGAGAATCTGGGGATCCATGTGGACATAGAAAATGTCCTGCTTGTGGAACCATCTCGGCTTGCTTTGGACTATGCCGAACTGTACCTGAACAAACGGTTCGAGGGGAAGGTTGTTTCTGTACGCAGTGTCTGCGCTTATTTCAGCGGACTGGAGGACGGTGACCTGACCATGCCAGGCGACGCACCAGTCTTTCATCTCTTCTCCAGCATCCTCGATGTCGAAGGTATCGTGATGAAAGATCTGACGGCCCGTTTCCGACTCTTCGGTCAGCGGGACAACGTGGTCTTTGTCGCGTCTCCGAAGTACTATTCCGGAGACATCCGAATCCAGACCTTTGTCAACTACCTGAACAAGGCAACGGAGATTGCCCACATAGAGCAGTCAGACAAGCAGGCAAACCCCAAGGGGAACTTCACATACAACATCTGGATCGGCCGCCTGCTTCCGGTCCCGGCGGAACGCGTACTCCAACTCAAGTTCTTCCCGGCACGGCAGTTCTTCGCCGAATACCGGCTCGACTCTTTCGCGGGGACAGACATGCAGCCTTTCTGGAAGAGTGCCGCCTTCGACGTCTCTGCGCCCTATGAAATCGGCACCAGCTACATGGACGATGTGGATCCGGTCTATGCCGTCCTTAGCAACATCATATCAAGAGGTCTGCCTACGAAGGCCTCCCCCTTCGTGGAAGAGACTCTCGCATCGGCGTACGGAAACTCCCGGAGGACAGAACGGTACGGCGGATTCAGTTACGAACCAACAATCTCTATGGACAGAATCCTTGCCGGCTGCAATTCCCTTGCAAAGGGAGATGCTGGAGAAACCGACGCCCCGCTTGTGTACACGCCCATCGGTGTCGCCAGAATTCAGAAGACCATAGTCGAAGCATTGGTGTCCGGCCACCTCTCCATCGATGATGCCAGATGGAAGGTAATGGTCGAAGAGGACGATGTCCCGTGCGGGGCCCTCGCCATCGAGGACCTGCGGCAGATGTTTACCGAACTGGTGACTCTGACGGAGGACTTCTCGTCCAGGCGATTCCCGGAGATCGAGTTATCCGTCGTCAACGGCAGGTGGACTGATTCCCCCCTGCACCTTGGCGCTACAGTGTATGCCTCGCAAGACCAGGTACCCGATGCGGAGTTTGACCTTGTCATCGACTACTCTTCCACGAAGCGCCCGGAAGGTGAATATCCCTTCACGAAATACAAGGTCCGCACGGACTGCTACTACGCCGTCTACCCGTCGGACGGATTCCGTTCCCGGAGGCACGTCTACACTACGGACCTCATTACCTACAGGACCCTCACGCGGACAGACGAGACCGGTCAGCATGCAGAGAACCTCACTTTGGTTGGCCATCTGGAGTACTTCCTCCAGCTCCTCTTCCGCAAGGAGCAGTTCCGCCCCGGGCAGCTGCCTATCCTAAACAGGGCGCTGAGGAACAAGTCCGTCATCGGTCTCCTGCCGACCGGCGGCGGCAAATCGCTCACATACCAGCTGGCCGCACTGCTACAGCCGGGCATTACCCTCGTGGTGGATCCGCTGCAGTCCCTCATGAAGGATCAGTACGACGGACTCCTCACCAACGGCATCGACTGCTGCACGTATATCAACTCTTCCATCAAGGACTCTAAGGAGCGGGCAGACCGCGAATATCAGGTTGAGCGAGCGGAGTGCCAGATCGTCTTCATGTCTCCGGAGCGACTCTGCATCTTTAACTTCAGGAAGCGGTTGCAGAACATGCACGACTCAAACGTCTATTTCGCCTACGGCGTCATTGACGAAGTGCACTGCGTCTCCGAGTGGGGCCAGGACTTCCGCTTCACCTATCTCCACCTCGGGCGGAACCTGTACCGGTTCGTCTGCGCGAAAAACGGTCCCGTCACCCTGTTCGGTCTCACGGCCACGGCCTCGTTCGACGTCCTGGCGGACGTGGAGCGCGAACTCTCCGGAAGCGGATCGTACGAACTGGACTCCGATGCGCTAATCCGTTGTGAGGATACGAACCGACTGGAACTACAGTACCGCATCGTAAGCGTTCCCGTCGAATTTCCGGATGAGGGAGACAAGGTAGTACCCGCCATTCTCAAACAGGAGGGACTTCCTTGGTCCAAGAACATCGGTTACGAAGGACGCGACGGAGCCGTCAACAAGAGCACTGCGCTCATGGGGGTCCTCCGAGGTCTTCCCAGGGCGGCCAGGGAACTGGACACCCGAGAAAGCGTGGACCGGATCGTCCACGGGTTCTTCACCCGTCAGGGCGCCGAGGAGATTCCCGACGCCGGCGTCGGGCTTGAGGCCGGCTTCAAGGACGACTACTATACGGAACAGAACGACTATGACGAGGCGTGCATCGTGTTCTGCCCGCATCGCCACAAGACCAACGTCAGCGTTGACACCTGCGCCGAAGCAATCCGCGAGGACGGCTCCGTCAAGGCGGTGGGCACCTTCTACTCTGCCGACGATGACGCTCAGGCCACCGAAAACATGGCCAACCTGGAGGGTTTCCGGGATAACCATATGCCAATCATGGTCGCAACCAAGGCGTTCGGAATGGGTATCGACAAACCAAACGTCCGATATACCGTGAACGTCAACTACTCCAACTCGCTGGAAGCCTTCGTCCAGGAAGCCGGACGTGCCGGACGTGATAGGAAGATGGCGCTTGCCACGATTCTGGTTTCCGATTATAAATACATGCGCGTCAACGACGACTGCCCCGTCAACTTGTACAGGTTCAATTCCATTCGGGGGCACTGGTTCAAGGAGGATGACTTCAAGGCTGTCTTGGGCAGAATAAGAGAGCGATACGGTCTTTCTGTTCCATCCGATTACATCGGAGTCTGCTCACCAGATTCTGACCTCATAAAGTTGGATTGCGAAAAGGACAGCAAACTGTTCAACTCATGGACCACCTGTGCTTCCTGTCCGTCTTTTGCAACCTGTCCGAAGAAGCCCGCACTGAAACCCGGAGAGAACTATCAGTACAAGCGTGTCCGCAAGTGTTGTGAATGCAAGGACTGGCAGAAATGTCGGCTACGTCGGGTGGACGCGGAATTTCGCACAACTGGCTTTGACGGAATCTGGGGGACCTATGACCGCTTAATGGATATTTCTCGGGCATTCGCGTTTAAGCCCGTCGCTCGGAACTTCGTCTACCAGAGTCCTGACTATCAGCATATGTGGTTCTTCTACACAGGGAACTACCCAGGGCGGAACATAGAATCTCAGACTATGGGGGAACTCTTGAAGAGAATATCCCTGCAATCTTTCGTGACGGATGCAGATGACACATATGAGTTCCGGAAGGAAGCGATGATCGAAGGAAAGGGATTCATGCAAACAGTACTTGATCAACCTGTTGGGACTAAGTTGGTTAGCATCCTCAGTTATAGGCTTGAAGACCAGAATCAAGCGGTCCGCGACCTATTATGTCCAGAGAGGAAGAAAGGAGAAAGCGATGAGAGATGGATTGAGCGCTGTCAAGAAGTCATCGATGCTGCCTACTCCAAGGCCATCTACAGAATGTGCTGCATCGGTTTCATTGATGACTTTACTAGAGATTACGGCGCTAAGACTTTCCGCGTCCTATGCGAGAGGAAGCCTGATGGAAGCTATTATCCGGAGCTTAGAGCCTTCTTCCGCCGCTATTTCTCTGAAGAAAAGGCTGAGAGGGAGATGCGTAATGCGATGCAGAGGGGTCGAGAGAATGAGATTATCGACTGCCTTGCCTATCTGACTGAATTCATCTACGAGAACCTTGCTGTCAAGAAGAAACGAGCCCTTGACGAGATGCGCGCCTTCTGCAACGAGGGCATTGAAAACAACCGCAGGCAGAACTGGAAACAGACGAACGAGGACCTGAAGGATCACCTTTTCTACTATTTTAATTCCAAGTATGCTCGCGAGGACTACTTGGCCGACAACGGAGAGCCTTACTCGCTTACCGTGGACACCGACTACGGCAAGGAGTCCCCGTTGAACATAGTACACAAATATGTCCGTGTCGTCGAAGAGGAAATCGGCGGGACGAACCAGGTTGACAACCTCAAGCACCTGCAGGGCGCAGTGCGCATCATCATGCGCTCTCTCACACAGGACAACCCTGTTATCGACTTATTAAACGTCTTCTGCATCCTCGCTCTCGGCGAGCACAAGCGGAACGGGTCTATCCATGCCAACCTCGAGCGCAGTTACGCGAACGCATACTGGGCGGCCAGGGAGAAGTTTGACGATATCAACCAGTTCTACGACTTCTTCCGGCAATACAAGGAAGATATCTTCGCGCACGGGGCAGACAAAAGCGTCAAGGAAGAACTGGAACTCATAGAACTCAATGCCGAGATCTCCTGGCACCGCGATGCGGTTGCCAAGATTGGCTGGACTGATTGATGAAATAAAGAGACAACACGATGAATACAGAACAACTCCTCAAAAATCTCGCAGAGCTCGAGAAGCAACTCCAAGGCATCAAGTCCGCTACGGAGCAGGTGAAGACTATCGCCGGAGCCGACAAGAAACTTGTCGACGCCATAAACGCCTATACTGTCAATGCCAACCAGCACCTGCATTTAGTCCAGTCTACGGCTAAGGATGATGTCAAGGAGGTCAAGGATGCCGCTATCCGCGAACTCAAAGCAACGACAAAGGACTTTCAGAAGACCACCTCCGGTCTCGCGACGGAACTGACCACCAGCGTCGACGGCATCAAGTCGGCCGCTTTGGAGGAGATGTCCGGCATCGCGGCCGGATTCGGAAAGAAAGTGGAAGGCGTGGTCACCGGTTTCGGCGAGAATATCAAGAATATGAAGGATTCTGCGCTTAAAACGATTGGGGAAACCAAGGATGTTTCTGATGGCCTTTCCAAGACCGTAGACAGACTGAAGACCTTCGTTGATGAGAACCTCTCCGAACCGCTAGACAAAGACTTGAAGGAAACCGTCGACAAGAGCCTGAAACCCCTTGTCAATGAGGAGATGCCAAAAGCGTTCGCTGAATCCATCGTCCGCATGGAGGAGAGTTTTGATGGGGCACAGAAGAAAATTGACGAAGACTGGACGAAGCGGCAGCAAGCATACGACGAATCAGTCAAGAAGCAACAGGAATCCATCGACACTTCTGTGAAGCAGTTAAAGGAACAGGCCGAGACATTCACTGCCACGGTCAACCAGTTCAAGGCTTCCATTGAAGGACTTGAGAAGAAGGTTGATGGAGCGAAAGAAGCGACCATTTCGAAAGTTGGTCAAACCCTCACTGAGCAAGCCGATACGCTGAACGGTGAAATAGGCAAAGTTATCAACGCCATCGGGAATTCCCTTTCCATCCTCCAAGAGGAAGTAGGACACACCCGCAATTCCATCAATAATCTTGCAGGAGAAGTCCAACAAGGTTTTGATAGTTCCGAAAGACAACATGCACGCTTGTCCCAGGAGGTGGGGAATGGTTTTGAAACGACCCGGAGAGGCCTCGCTGAAGTCGGAGGGGCCATCATAGCAGACAACAAAACTACACGCTCGGACATCGCCGGCGTCTTCGAGGCCGTCAAGAGTAATAAGCCGCTGCTTATCACCACAATCATCCTCCTGGTGGTCGTAATCGTACTGCAGTTGGCACCCATGGTGCTAAAGTTTCTCAAGTAGCACCCATTTATCCTTTGAACGATGGCTGAAAGCGTACAGCAATACTACGATCTGCTAACGGAAGCGTATCTAAACAGACGGAACGATGAGGATGCCAAATGCAAGAACTTCCGGACTGTTTTGGAAGTCTTTTTCAGGTATTCCGTGTGCCCCGGCGAGCCGGATACGGCAACGTTCTTCGACTTGCAGAGAATGTGGAACGAGACGACAGGAGACTGGCCACTCAACCGTTTCGTCAGTTCGGTACGTGTTGACCTGAATGACATCGTCCACGGTCACAAGCACGTCAAAAGCAAAGATGCGCTTGATTACTACTTCAAAGCTTGTGTCACTATCGTATACCGGGTTTCGGGTGAGGATCCCGATGACCGTACGAAAGCGGCGTACGGGCTATTCGACAATGCTTATCTGGAGGAAGTGAACGAGCAGCAGCGGGACGCCGTCCTGGATACAAAACGTATCATATACGTAAATGCAGGTCCTGGATCGGGAAAGACCAGGCTGCTGGTTTACAAAGTTATCGACCTCATGGTAAAAGAAGGCAGCGATGCGAAGATTGTTGCGCTGTCATATACCCGGACCTCAGCCAAGAGCCTCGGAGACAGGCTGCAGGAAGCGGCCGACAGGCTTAACTTGGTCCGGCCGACCATCCCGTACAGTGGGACCATTCATTCCTACTGCTTGAATTGCATGAAGGAATACCGGACCAGAAATGGCGGCCGGTTCGACTACAGCATCGCCGATGACTCCGAGATTGACGAGATCGTGGAAGACATCTTCTACGGCCTTGACGGTGCATATGAACGCGAGGTCATCAAACAGGTCGTGCTCAAACCGGAAACGGAATGCGACGCAGCGCTCCGGGACGCCATTTCGGAACGGAAGGACATCTACAACCGCATCACCGTAGGACAGATACTCAGTCTATATTACAGGGAACTGGAGTCGAACGATGACTTTGTAAAATGGTGCGGTGAGAGAATGAACCGTCTCCTCGTCGACGAAGCTCAGGACCTGACCGTCGAGAACTACCAAATCTTCAACCTGCTCCTGCAAAAACTGCCGGGTCTGAAGATCTTCCTCGTCGGTGATCCCCGGCAGAACATTTTCGGCTTCCTGGGCGGCTCCTACAAGCATCTGGACGAGTTCCTCAATACATACGAAGGAGAAGTATCGATGAGATACCTGAGCTATTCGTACCGCTGCCCTCAGAAGGTTCTCGACTTCACGAACACGATGCAGTTCTCGGACTGTGACAATATCGCTCTTACTTCCCTCAGCAAGGAGGAGGGATCAATCCGTATCCAGGGTTACGAAGACGAGTACGAGGAGGCCAAGTACACCGTCGGTTATATCAAGGAGCGTGGAGACTTGGGAAAGATTGCCATTCTCTCGCCAAGGCTCAGGCCTCTTTCTAAGATTGTCGACGAGTTGAACAAGGCTGACATCTCCTTCACCGTGAAAGGTGGAAGCAACGCCATCAAGCCGCATATTCAAGCGTTCAATTGTATGAATCGGTTTGTAGAGAGCAAGGGAAAGGCGATAGGCGCTGCGAACAACCTCTGCGAGAAAATCGAAAAACCGAAGTGCCGGACCCTGAAGGAGTTCGGTCTAACCGAGATTGGGGCCCAGTTGAACACACTGAATCTGACCTACAACAACAGCAACATGACTTACATCGAACTGGCCCGTAAGTTCGTCGGACTCTGCCGCAAGTATCTTCCTTTCGGTGACAAGGCCGAACAAGACGAGGATTTCAAGAAACTGTATGCCCTGGTCATTAAGCAGTCCACTGCTCCAGCTGATTTCTCCCGCCTGTTCAAGACTTGCCGGCGTCAGTTCGAGTCATCCGAGGTGGACTTCAAGAGTACCGGTCACACGCCTGAAGCCGTCACCATATCTACGGTTCACTCCGCAAAAGGATTGGAATGGCCGTGCGTAATCCTACCCTGCATGTCCGAGAATTACTTCCCTAACAAGAAACTCCAGGACAGCGTTGATCCCGAGGAGAGACTTGACGGGCTGAACACGGACCGCAAGCTACTGTTTGTAGGCGTCACAAGGACTATGAATGATCTTATTGTATCCTATCCGACTATGATTAGAGACACACGTACTCAGACCAAGGCGTCAAGCCTACTGGGGGCACTGGCTCTATTATAATGAATCCAGTTGTTTTTGTTCAATGAGCCTATGAACACTCAAGTTTCCATCAAGAATTTCCGCATTTTCGACCTGGAAGGAGCTTCAATCAATTTCAAGCCCATTACAATTCTTACGGGATGCAACAGTTCCGGGAAAAGTTCAATCGTAAAATCTTTACTGGTGCAAAAGGAGTTTCTCCGGAAAGCGTCCGAGGATTTGATTCGTACTGGGAAGTTCCGGCCCTCCCAATACCATGTTGAGTTTACCCTGCCGAACATCAATTTGAAGTCTTTCAAGAGTGCAGTCAACAAGAATCATCCGGAGCAACCCATTATTCTTTCATATGTCGCCGATTCTCTTATTTTCGGTTTCAAGGTCGAATTGTCCTTTATGCACAAGGATTCAGATCTTTTTGACCGAGCTTGGCTTCAGTCTTTGAGAATCTTTGCTCCTGATGATGATCTTATTTTAAATGCTGAGGTTGAAAACGATGTTCTCTATCTTAAGAAACTGAACCTGCTGAATGGGTATATAGCGCGTGAGTATATCGATGCAATCTTTGCCGCAAATTACCTTTACATTCAAGGCAAAAAAGGTGATTGTCGAGGCATGTTTGGTGAGATAGAGAATCAAGAAGAATGGGATAAATGGGAACAGGAGAGACTCTCCTATCTCGCCTTTCTCGATGGTGGTCCAAAACTAAGAAAAACAATCTTTGACATAGCTCAAAGCTTTGATTATGATTCATTCTCCGAGGAGTATCCTTTTCTGTCTGGAAAGAATCAAGCATATCTTCATGGCGTAGAAGGATTCTGGAACAATAGCCTGATATTCTATTTCCCAGTCCTGAATAGCATTGCACGTATCCCCAAAAAAGATGTACGCCGGTGTCTTTCGGAAGTATTTTTTGATGAGAATCTCCCTCTTCCTCGTGGTGTTAATAGTTGGGCAAGTCAAATCGCCGATGATTTCGAGGCGAGTGAATTTGATAGCTTCATTGATTACTATCGTAATCTGGAAAATGAAGAACTATCCGACATTATGGCAACTCAATTGAATAGTGGTTTCAAACATGGAGAGTTCCTTGAGGATTTTATCGCTGGTGTAGAAAGCGATGCGCGAATCCTTTTCGATACCAATAACTGCATTCATTTTCACTACACAGGAAAAGGCTCCGTAGATTTCAATCTTGTCTATCGGTTTTTGTCCTGTTGGCAATGGTCTGCCGGTGTTTCTAAAAACGATAACTACCTATATGGCTCTGTCTCCTCCGAGGGGATTCAGTCCCGCCATATTCTCTATGAAGCTATTATTGAGTATTTGACCATAATGCTCAAGAAACTGTTCTATCCGGACCTCTTAAACCGCCTCGAGTATGTCGGCAATTTCCAGTCCAATGTCAAAAGGCTATACTCTTTTGACGATTCGTCAAATAATCTCGGAAACACTATTCGTGAATATCTCGAACTGAAAGGTCGACTTCTAACCATCCATAAGTCAGAAGCCTCTCACCGGCGCCTTTCAAAACAATCCGTATACACTCCCGACACATTCATGAACAAATGGGCTAAAAAAATCGGCATCGGCAATCGGGTCATCATTGATGAAGATGTGGATGGTCTCGGCGCCAAGGTGTATATCAAGAAGCAAGGAGAGAGGAGTACTCGACCGCTTGCCGACGAAGGCTATGGTGTGTCCCAGATTGTCACATTCCTTCTTCATATTGAAAATGAGATACTTAAAAACAAGTTGAATGAAGACCGGATAGTGATTACTGGGATGTCGAGAGATAAGAGATATCTTGACGGAACTCCTGTCAAAGAAAAACCAGAAACAGCAACACTATCGATAGAGGAACCTGAGGTCAGCCTTCATCCCTCTCTTCAGTCTCAACTCACGGATATCTTTTATGATGCTTATAAGTCTTATGGAATCGAGTTCATCGTTGAAACTCATAGTGAGTATCTCATCCGTCGCTCACAGGCTATTATAGCAAAGATGTCAACCAAAGAAGAGTTTGAGAACCGCCCGTTTGCAGTGTATTATATCGACAGGGGAGGCCATTCATATGAGCTGGTCTATCAGGAGTCCGGACGATTCGAGAATAGCTTTGGCCCCGGTTTCTTTGACGAGGCAAGCCGTTCAAGCCTCGAGATACTGAAACGCGAAAAGAGGATGAGTAATGAATAAGATGTTCAACTGCCAGGAATCCTCGTTGATCCAACTGACACACGACGAGATCTGGTATGAAATACTTAAAGACAGGAACCATGTCAGAATCCCTGGCAAGAATCCGCTAAAGGATAACTTGGCAGATTATGTCAAGGATCAGCCGAAGAATGAGTGGGAAGTCCTTGACCGAGATGGCGTCAATATCCATGAGAAGGATTCCTTTGTCCGCGACGTTTTGAATAACCCGCAAACACAGTTGTCTCATCCGTGCGATATTTTTTTCTATGAGGAATCGGATCGCACCCGGATAGCGGCCGCCAATTATGGTACGCTTGTATTGACGGACATTCCTAAAACGTCAAGGTATTTGGTAAGAAACTGGCCGAGCCCACGTATCACCGATAAAGAGAGTTGCTCGTGGAAAACCGTCTTGGAGAAGTTCCATAAGGGTATGACTCCTCCTTCGAATGCCATCATCATGATTGACCGGTATCTATTCGCCTATGAGGGAGGAGCCAAAACCGATTACAAAAACGGAATCAGAAACGTTTTCGGAATACTTAACGAGTTGTTGCCAGAATCCTTCGACGGCGACTATCATGTTCTGTTAGTCTTTGATGATACGACTATCAGCAAACCCGCAACAATAGATGACGTCGCAAAGGGGCTGCAGAAGATAAAGATGAAATTGGGCCGACCTTATGTGCCAACTATTGAGCTTTTAACTGTCAATCGGGATGTTGACATTGAGACATTCTCAAAAACACATGACCGGAGAATCATCTCTAATTACTACACGATTCGTTGCAATCATGGTTTTTCGGCTATTCAACCGCCAGATTCACGAAAGAACGACATAGATTATATCGGCCCTGGAAAAGGTGTCTGGGACGAACAGATATTCTGGTATGAAGGTATTTACGCAGGAATAGATGCTGATAAAGACGATCTCGAATTATCATCCTTGCCGATACGAAGCAGTGAGCATACGTTGACATTTCTCAGAGAGTATCTACAAAAGTTGAAAAATGGGCGGCGGGGTTATGCTTATGTATGCAACGGGAATCGTAAAATACCGGTGTCGTCTCTTCGTAATAGGTTGATTGCAGAGGCATAATTGATGCTCATCCATCTGTTATTTTAATGCTTGAACAACTCAAAAGCGTTATTCTTTATTACAAACTAGTAGAAGAACTTATTTATGACAAGAGGAGAATCTACTGAGATAATTGAACATCAAGGCGTTTACGAAATAGTTTATCAGAAAGAAGGAGAAGAGCCCTCAACTTGGCATATCTCAGACATTGAATATGATAAGCAATTTGGCGAATATTGTATTTGTGCTTTTTGTATTGAATGTAACAAAAAACTAACATTCAATATAAATAGAATTGTTTCTTTCAGAGACTATTGGACAGGCATACTGTCTAACCATGACACTGCACCTTGTGATGGATTGTATCTTATTGCCCTTGTCTACGGCGTTGATGTGGATTATGCCATTTGGCATTTAAAGGAAGGAGAGTGTTTTTCAGAAATAAAACCCCATTGGTCCAAGCCAATTGCTTTTCATTGTATTCCCGAATTTGAAAAAGACAATGATTTGTGGTCCCCAAAAGAGATCGTATTTCATAAGTGGGAAGATGAAAGGATCGCTGCCATTAGGGATGGAATCCCAATTATCGCTTATAACAAAATAAATAATCCTTCGCCAGTTCTTTATTGTATTGGCAACTCAGAATATCGAGATGACGACAGCCAAACTCAAGTTTGGGGAGGAGTCACGAAAGGCTCTGATATCTCCACCTATTTTAAAGACCTTGATGGTAGTTCCTATGGTTATTTGGGTTGGTCAGAGAGATGGAACGGTTATATGATGTTAGGATATCTGTTGGTTTGTGAATATGATCCTCGTGCATGTATGCGCCATATCAAACAGCGAAGAATGGTGGAGCCAGACTTCTTCTAGAGGCAATCTCTTGTTAGGACTATACTGGAGATTCTGCAGCAATTTGATCCCCTTGTTCTGAGGGGATTAGTATATAGGGATTATCCAGATTTACCGACTGTTTATTCAAATAATTCTATTGGAAGATATGGGATGTCTATTCTATGTCAAAAAGGCATCCAGTCGTTTTCCGTCACATGGACTTCCTCTATCTCGACAAGAATATCGGCGCGATAGGCTGACCGGATTATAGAAATCTGCTTCTCCGCTTCCTCTTTTGTCCGAAACAGTTTGCCACCAACCTGTGAGGTGATAACACGCGGCATGTTATAAGACGTCTTTATCCTGTCGAAGTATCCCATACCTCCGACCTTCTCGTCCACTATGAGAATTCTGTACATGTGCTCGCACTCCTGTGGTTCTGAGGATCTCAAACACTACAAGCGGCACAGGACATTCTTTTCCAGATACTCTTTGATCTTCTTCTTCAACGTGTCCGAATCCTTCGTATACTGGATTTCAATCTTATCAGCAAGTCCAAGGTAGAACCCCACAAGGGGCTCCAGCGAGAAGACTTCGGTCTCAAGACGCCAAATTCCATCTCCCAGTTTCTGGAAACGATCCTTCGTCACATGCGGGTGGTTTTCCATAAGAGTTGTCATCGCCGGCATCTCCATGTCCAGACAAATATCATAAGTATTTCCGCCGCCGGTCCAACCAAAGACATCAATCTCTGCGACCTCATGCCGATCCTCGTATGCCCACGGCGTATCCAGGACTTTCACGTCTCCTATACGTGACAACTTGAACTGGCGCGTGGCCTCCTTGACGGTATCAAAGCAGATAATCGACTCATCTGAGCACACAAAATGCACAGGTTCAATGTACCTATTGGACACAGTCCCGCTATTTGTTGACCTGTAAGAATACAGTACGACCTGCTTTTTCTCTCGAATGGCACGCTGCAGTTCAGTCTTATACAACGCCGCCCGGCTTATCGACATCAGGTCCTGCGTACGCTGCTCAATCTGGGTGGCGTCCATTTCAGGAGAAGAAGCCCCGGCCCTTTGATACGCGATACCGTCAAGGAAAACGACGCAGTATCTGGAAGGGCGGACCTCGATCTTGACCACATTGTCATTATCCGTTTCACTAACGATGATGTCCGAGCTGAACTTGGACACGTCGTTACCCTCGCGAAACTTGTTGACTACGGCATACTTGATATGAAGGCAATATGCATCCTCGTCGTTCTTCCCATAAGGAAGACGACGTGCATTCTTAAGATATGCGATGTCCTCGTGGATTCCCGTTAAGCGACCGTTCTGACTGGCGGGGATTGCATGGCCATTGTTATGGACACCGATATAGACTGTACCGCCATCGGCATTCAGGAATGCACAGACGGCTTTGCAAATGTTCCATATCTGAGGCTTGTCGTTGCAGCTGTTGATGAAGGAAGACTTGAACTCAACATTCTGATTCTCCTTCCCAAAATAGTTTGGGTCCTGTGCCGGGGTCTTTTCGACCGGCACGTATACGATTTTCTCCTTTTCAACGATCTTTTCTTTCTCAACGATCTTTTCGACAATCTTCTCCACCACTTCAGGCTCGGACTTCTCCGAGACCTCATTCCTCGAGATTTCGGTCATCAGGAAGGTATTTGTAAACTTATCCGCAATAAAAGGACGCTTAAGGTCATCCCACTTGAAACCGAGACGGCTGACATAAGCACCTTCGGTCTTGAATTCGTTTCTTAACGCCCTGATTTCCGCCTTGTAAGACGGCGCAAGTATGATTAAAAGATCAACCAACTTGAGGAATACCTCTCTGTACTTCGCATTATTCTCTTCTGTAACCAAGAGGAACGCGGCAAAGTTCCTGCAGTACTCCTTAAACATCTCAAGGTCCTTCTTCGTCGGGAAATCAATTTTCTTGACAAGACCGAGAGTCATCTCGACTTGGTTCGACAACTCCTTCTTCGCCGCCTGCGCCTTTTTCTGTGAAATACTCGGTGTTGACAACTCGAGGAGTAAATCCTCGTTCACGCTGGCCTTCTTGTCCAGAAGACCTGCGAGTGAATCTAACGAGTGAACTTGCTTTGCCATAATACGTTTCTCTTTTTACGGTTGCAAGTTAGTCATTATTCTTCCGTGCAATTAAAATCAAAATCGGAAAGAGACATTACATTTTTGCATTCCAATCATTTCTAATAGAAACAACTGAATATCAAATAATTATCAATCATCTTTCAGCCAATAATAGAATAACCATAAAAAATGACGCAGTTAATTCTGCTTGAACGCCCAAAATTTCGCAATCTTTGGCCTTTGTTTTCTTTTATATATGGTACAAGCAATCATTCTCCGACGTTGCAGAAATGAACTGCGCCATCCCGTACCGACACAAGAATTCCGTAATCCGCGCTCACTTCTTTGCCCAGAACCTTCATTGACAGGGCGTCCACTATCAGCTCATTGATTGCCCTCTTGACCGGACGGGCGCCATATTCGGGTTGGAAGCTCCGCTCTGCCAGCAAGTCGACCGCCGACTCGTCAAAGCTGATACTGATTCCCGACTTCTTCATTCTGGCCTGCAACGAGTCCAGCTGGAGCCGGCATATCATACGTATCTCATCCATCCCAAGTGGATTGAACTTGACGATTCCGTCAATGCGGTTGATGAACTCCGGAGCCATACGGAGTCTGAGGTCCTCCATCTTCAAGTTGGATGTCATGATGACGATGGTGTTCTTGAAGTCCACAGTCCTTCCCTGCCCGTCAGTCATGCGACCGTCGTCCAGGACCTGCAACAAGGTCTCGAATACCTTGGAGTGCGCCTTCTCGATCTCGTCGAGCAAGACCACGGAATAAGGCTTCCGCCGGACAGCCTCCGTCAGTTGCCCTCCCCTGTCATACCCGACGTACCCCGGAGGGGCGCCGAAGAGACGTGACACCGCGAACTCCTGCTGGTACTCGCTCATGTCGATCCGAACCATCATATCCCGGCTGTTGAACAGGTACCCTGCGAGTGCCCTCGCAAGTTCTGTCTTACCCACTCCGGTTGTCCCGAGGAAGAGGAAGGAGCCAATTGGCCTGCCCGAGTCCCCGAATCCCATCTTGTTTCTCCTGATGACCTTTGAAACCGCCGCCACGGCCTCCGATTGCCCTATAACGGAAGAAGAGAGGATGTTCTCCAGGTTGAGCAGTTTGTCGGCCTCGTCCTCCTTGAGTCGCTGCACGGGAATCCCCGTCCACGCCGTCACGACCTGGCGGATGTCATCGTCGTCAAGCGCCGCCTTGAGGAGCGTCGTCCCTGAGGACTCCGAGAGCGCCGCAATACGCCCTGCGGTCTCCTCTATGCGTCCACGGAGCGTCACCGCCTCCTCGTAGCGTCCGGCCCGTTCTGCGTCCTCCCGCTCTGCCTTCAGCCCCTGCAGGGTGTCTCGCAACTGCTGGACATCCTCGAACAGCCGCCTTTCGTTCTCCCACCTCGCGTTCAGGACGTTCTCCTTCTCGCGAAGGTTATCAATCTCAACATCGAGTTCCGTAAGGTCGTGGTCCTGCTCGTCCTGCCGGAGCGATTCTCGTTCCATCTCCTTCGACCGGATCTGCCTTGTCAGTTCGTCCAGTTCAACAGGGACAGAAGACCGCTCCATCCTCATCCGGGACGCCGCCTCGTCCAGAAGATCTATGGCTTTGTCCGGAAGGTACCTTCCAGAGATGTATCTCCTCGACAGGCGGACCGCGGACACGATTGCTTCATCCAGTATCTTGATACGGTGGAACGTTTCAAAACGCTGCTTGATACCACGCATGATGGTGATGGCCGTATCTTCATCGGGCTCGTCCACCGTGACCTTCTGGAAGCGTCTCTCGAAGGCCTTGTCCGACTCAACGTACTTGACGTACTCGTCAATCGTCGTCGCTCCGATCACCCGGAACTCGCCCCGGGCCAGCTCCGGCTTCAAGATGTTCGCGGCATCCATCGCTCCGCCACCACGGCCCGCACCGACAAGGAGATGGATCTCGTCGATGAAGAGGACGATGCCGGGGGCTTCCTTCACGGCCTGAACGACCTGCCGAAGACGGTCCTCGAATTCACCCTGATGACTCGCGCCGGCGACCAGTGCAGACATGTCCAGCGAGTACAGACGGAGGCCGAGCAGGTCGCGTGGTACGTCCCTGCGGACCAGACGGTGTGCCAGGCCTTCCACAACGGCCGTCTTGCCCGTGCCTGGCTCTCCGACCAGGACGGGGTTGTTCTTGGTCTTTCGGGCAAGGATCTGCAACACTCGCCGTGTCTCGTCATCACGGCCGATGACGGGCTCAAGTCTTCCCTCCTCCGCAAGCCGGGTAAGGTCTCGAGCGTACTTGCGCAGGGCCTCCGGTTCCTCATCTCCTCCCTCTTGCGTCTCCTGTTCTCCCCCGCCACCGTGGAACCGCCTCACAGCTTCTTCCACATCACGTTCGGTAATCGAGAACGAACGCATCATTGTCTTGACCGGCCCGGGCACGGCAGCGAAAGCCCAGAACACGTGCTCAAGGGCAGCAACGGCGCTGCCGGAACGGACGGCGAGCTCGATGGCACACCCGAGCACGCCCACTAGGTTCTCCGACATCGGGACCTCGGCCACGGGGACATCCCCTGCTTCGGGCACGGACGACCTCACGGCGCCAGCGAACGCAATCCGGTCAGCGCCCATCTGCTGAAGCAGGAAGGAGACCATGTCACGACCTTCCTCCATTACCGCAGCCATCATCACCTGGGGGTGGATCTCCGGGTGGTTCATCTCCTTGGCCATGTCAAAGGCCTTCTTCACCGTCGCACGCGAACGGTCCGTGAGTTTCGAGTAATCTACTGTCATCATTAGTCTGTTATGAGCAAAGAGAAGCGAGTCCGAGAAGAATCAGGTATGGGAGCGCCAGCCAAATCATTCCGCCAATGAGGCCCAGCAGCGTGGACAGGCAGCCGCCCTCGCTCTTGGTCTTCTCCTCCCGGGGTTCCTGTTTGGGAGGGATGACGGTATGCTCCCTAGGATCATAGATGAACGGCGGCGGGACCTTTGGTTCAGGCTTGCGGGGGCCATCCTTCTCTTCGAACTCTCCCGTGAATTCGTTGTACTTCAGCGCCATCAGCCGAGGTCGATTTCGATGCCGTCAAGGCCCTCCTCCTTCCCTTCGCCGTCATCAAGGACCACACGGTCGGAGCAGATCGGACACCCTTCTTCCTTCTGGATACGGGCTCCGTACCAGCGCAGGATCGTTGGCATGCCCCCGGCGTTCGGCATCGGCTTCCAGTTGGCGAAGTGCTTCTCCCTGCGGTTTGCCCACATGTAGTAGTCGTAGACGAGCTCATCCTCCAGCGATGATATGCCGGACTCCGCGCCACGGGACAGCTCCACCAAAGCGAGTTTTACCATCATATTGCAGATGGGTTCAATGTCAGATGACAGGCCTACCTGAACCATCGCTTCCGCATCCTCGGGGGACACGTAGGCCGCGATCCGGCCGTCCCGTCGTGCCGAGGCCACATCGGAGATTTCCTCCTGCTGCAGGTTGCCGGCGCCGACCAGGCAGCAGTAGCAGGGGCCGCCGGGGCGGTAGCGGAAGACGTCGCCGCCCTCGGCACGGGTGAGGGCCCGGCCGAAGATGCCCACCTTCCCCTTCTCGACCAGTGCCTTTGAGATGTTGAACCGGCTGGTGTTGTTGTCCGTCGCGCAGATGACCAGGTCGGCCTTCCCCACCTCGTCATACAGCAGCTGCAGGTCTTCGTTGATGTTCACCGGGTATTTATCCACCCTGGCGTAGGGGTTCTTGCCGTGGATCGCTTCCCCGATTACATTGGTCTTCAAACGGCCGAGGTCGTTCACGGTCGCAGTGTGCCGGGACAGGTTATGGAGCTCCACCCGGTCGAAATCCACCAGGGAGAAGGCGCCAACACCGGCCTTGGCCAGTTCAATGGCAATCTGAGATCCAAAGCTGCCCAGACCGATGATCATCACCCGTTTCTCCCGGAGGATTCCAACCTCGAGGATACCCCGGGAACGGGAGAAGAGGTTCTCCTCGGAAGGGATGACCATGAGCTCGATTTCGTGCCACCAACTTACCTGTCTTCCCTCCTCGAAGACTGCCAGTTCAGCTCGCGGGGTTGAATCGGTCGGGGTGATGACAATGGACGTCACAGAATGCTCAAGGAGCCCCACCTGGAACTGCGGGTCATCCGACACGTAGCAGCCGAAAACCGGATGCGTCCTCACCGTTTCGACACAGTTCTCGGGACGGACATGGTATATCCCCTTCTCCACCTCTTCGGCGAGAAGCTTTGGCTTCCACCCTTCGTGATATTTCTTGAGGGCATCTTCAAGGTCCTCCTCACGGATGACCAATACCTCATGGCTTTCTTCTGCCGCGAATCCCTTGTCGGTCATCTCAGTAACGACGTCGCCCTCGCCGTGGTGCGTCCCACGGGGGACGGGACGGAACTCGCCCGTCACGGGGTCGAAGACGAGGTCCTTCATGGAGCCGCCCTGGTTCATCCCTTCCTCGCGGACGGCCTGGGCGAGGTTGTCAAGTTCTTGCACGTTGTTCATAGTATCAGGTGTTATTGCGTTTATTGTGTCATCAGCTTTGGTGGTTCAGATAGTAGTCTATAGGATGCCCGGTCCGGAGGTGCGCCTCGTACATCTCCAGCCAGAGCCGGCATTTCACATAGACCTTGTAGATCGAGACTGCGGGGGACCATGAGACAGGGCCGTAATGGCAGATCCTCGTCCAGCCGTTCTCGCTGGAAAGGGTGTGCATGTTACAACTAGCGCAGGACAGGTTACTCCCGTTCTTATCCTTGAGCATTCTGGTCACGAAGACCTTGGGCTGGTGAAGGGGGAACTGGGAGAGGTCCATATGGAACGTGTAGATGTTCCCACTGTTCGTTCTCGCCCCAATTCTCAGATAGGGGCAGTCTGTACCGACTCCAAAGAAACGGTAGGCGTTTGCGGGGAATTTCCTCGCTAGGACGGTCAGTTCCGCCTGGTATCTCTCATTGTCCATGTCAGTTGTTCGTATAGTAGTTGATGAATGATTTCAGAATGTCTTCTCCCCCACTGTCCAGCCACGTTCCCTCTGAGCGAGCGAGTGGGCGTCCGCTGAGATAACGGGTGATTACGGGCGGCTTGGAAGGGAATCCGTCTGGGAAAAGGATGGTCTCACAGTATCCGCCGGACTCCACCCTGACAACGGCCTCGCCTGCATCGTTCAGTTGGACCTTCGTTTCGATTCCCGCATTCTTGCCCGCGACGTGGTCGACGATCGCTTTGAAGACGGTATTATTCGCCTTATCGTCCAGCCAGTATCCTGGCGCATACCGGGGACGCGCCGGCGCATTCACGCCTAATGAGAATCCCGACAAGGCTGCGGCCACGGTACGTGGATGGACAAGGATGTCCTTCAGCATACTGTCGACCTGTCTCCGAACCGGACTCTCTGCCATGATGACATCCCAACCACACCGAACGCAGGCCTTCGCGTCGCACAGGTATCCGTTCAGCGTTGATGTCCGGTCGTCACAATTGCCGATGCAAAGCAGGAAATGACCGAGTCTCTTCTCACGGATGGTTGAGACCATCGTATTGACATCGTGGCTGCTGGGTCTTGCAAGACCGAGCTGGTGGTGGGAATGCCACTCCCCGATGTGCCAGAGCCCGAACTCCGACTTGAGACGGCGGCCTACGGCAACGAGATAATCGACGTCCTGGTTGAAGAAAGTCTTTTGATGATTGGCCTTACGACCGGGACCGATGGCATACAGAATGACAGGGATGCCGCATTCGGTCCAGTATCCAAAGAGCTGCCCCCCCGTCTCGATGTCTTTACAATCAAGGATGCACCGGGAGACATATTCTAGTTCCGACCGAAAGATGACAATCCTTCCGTCCGAAGAAAGCGAGCTGCCAAAGGGAGCAGTCATTCTTCCCCGAAGCATGCTGGAAAGCATCCTCAGACGCCTTTCGTTTATGGTCGACACCTGTTTTCTTTTCTTCGCCTTCATCTTGAAATCCGTTTACGACAGCAAATGTCCGGATTTTCGGCGCACTCTATTTTCGCAAGCAGCTTTCGAATACAGTCAAATCAAGAGTTGTTCTTCCAAGTTCAGAATATAAGCACAAACAATCCGTTTCAGGCATGCACCTATCCAATTGAAAGTGGCCTCCTTGTTGCGAAAAGACAGGTTAAATCATTTTCAGATAACCCTAAAAGAACCGCTACCCATATCTTCCTTCTTCATGGGGCTTTCCGGTTCTTTCTATTTTATACCATCTTTGGGCCATATCCCGGATTACCCTACTACACTTTCATTCATGCTCTTTGAAGTTATCCGACCTGGTTTGCGTCGTTTAAGTCGAGGTCGTTCAGTTCATGGAGCCGACGCTCGACCGTGGTTCCATAATCCTGGCTGAAGTCCACAATCTCCCTAATCTCTTCGCTGATCATCATAACTGTTAAGTCTGTAATGGCAAGGATGCAAAGTTTACCAGAAAGAGGTAAATCGAAAAGATGATATTTGAGATGGTTATCCCGGCCAGCAGGGAGTGATCCCAGTCATTACCTTACCACCATCTGTATCAACTCCTTCGGGAAAACACAGAAAACCCTTTCTAACGCCAATTGCACCCCGCTGGACGGTGTAAGAATCACCAGGCATAGCCCCGCGATCAGAAAGAAGGTGATGAAAAGAATGGATCGGAAGGTTCCGGGGCCAGTGATGTCGGTCTGATGAAGCCTGATCTGACGGGCCCAGCAGCAGACATGAAAAGCATAGGTCAGGCCAATCAGGACGTCGATGACATAGAGGTAAACATCCTGATCCGCCGTGAATCGCCAGGGCAGCAGGGCGAGCGTAAAAAGCGGGATGCAGTAGGGCGATAGGGTAATGGGCATATAGCCGAACCATCCGTTGCTGAAGGATACATGGCTATCCTTGTTGTCGACGTTGAAGCGATGGATCTTGCGGAAAAAGAGGATGGCGAATACAAGATGCGTGAACTCGTGCGTGAACATCATCAGCCATCGCACATTCTTCCTCAACCTGGGAATTAGAAACACGAGGAAAAAGGAGACAAAGCCCAAGGCCAGATATCGATGGAGCCTGAGTCTCTGCCAAGGAAGGTCCATCTGGAGGGTCTTGACCAGGACGCCGATGGCAAGCACCACGAAAACGGACAGCAGGATGCAGTCCAGCACAAGGGCAACCGTCTCGAGCCTTGAAGCAGTATTATCCCGTTTCGACATCACTGGACAAATGTATCCATTCTTTTGAATTCTTCCAAGAATCTGTTTACCTTTGGGGGGCTGATGCATTTGAAGATAGACCGTATGACCGACAATGAATTGATCCGTGGTATCCGCGAGAACTCCCCTGCCGCCTGGCGGGAACTATACAAGGACAACTACGAGAAGATTAAGGCAAAGATCGCACCTATGCTGGTCCGGACAAAGGATGTCACTTTTGACGACCTGTTCGACGATGCGATGCTGACGCTGATGGACAACGTCAAGGATGGCAAGGTGGTCGAGGGCGAGGCGACGAACCTGTCCGGCTATCTGTACACGATCTGCTGGCGGATGGCCCTCCGGCTGGAGACAAAAAACAAACGCGCAGAAGAGAAACAAGCAAAGCAAGCCACAGAGGAAAAGGTCGGGATAATGCAAGAGCCCATCGAGGAGGAAGATACGTCCATCGAACCCGAGGAGTACGCAGAGGCGATGGCTTTCTTTGACAGGGTATTTGAGTCGATTCCGCCCAGATGCAAGTCCATCCTCAAGCGCTTCTACTGGGACAAACTCCCGATGAGCGAGATTGCGGCCATCCACGGGCTGAGAAACGAAAATTCGGCAAAGACAACAAAGAACAGGTGTATGGATAAGTTCAAGGCAATAGCGAAAGCAATGCTCGCTGACGACGCGAAGGTCGAAGAGGCCGTCCGCCGGACTGTCGAGCGGGATGCGCTCCGGGACCTCCTGGAAGAGATCCGTAAGGAGGAGGTCGGCGAGTGGGCCAGGGCTGCGCTCGAGGACAATAATAAAGGCAAATAACGTTACCATCTCACCCCTGCTGTTTACCTTTTCATCGCAGATGCATTTAACGGTGCAATCTGACAACGATGAAAAGGTTTTTTGTATTCGCACTTCGGTTCCTCGTCCTGGGAGCCATCGTGTATGCCGCTGCGGCATGCGGCCTGTTCAGTCCCGGCGGTATCCCGGGCAATTCCCGTTATGACGAGTTGGAATTCCGGGCGGAAAAGGCGCTCAAGTACGCCCAAAGGAAAGGTCTCAACGAGAACTACTGCCTGTTCCTTGACTACGGAATCCCCAGTGGAAAGCCCCGTCTGTTCGTCTGGTCCTTCAACGACGGCAAGGTGGTCTATTCCGGCCACGCCATGCACGGCCCTGGGAAAGGCAGTACCGACGAGACTCCCATCTTCAGCAATGTCCCAGGCAGCCACTGCTCCTCCATCGGCCGTTTTGAGGTCACGAGGCATCGGGGGCGGAGGAACAAGACCGGCTTCTATTTGAAGGGATTGGAGCACTCCAACAGCAGAGCCTTTTCCCGCGGCATCATGATCCACTCATCCAAATGGGTCGACCGTAACCGCTGGCAGAAGTACATCCCCCTCAACTCGAAATGCTGCCTGGGGTGTGTGACCGTCTCCACACGTGACATGGCATACATCAACCGTCTAGTTGGGAAAGAAGAAGGGAACCTGCTACTGTGGTCCTATTATGACATTTCTTAAGCAATCATGTTTACACGTTTCAAATCCTGTCATTTGTAAGCGAACGACGCGAGAGAGCGTCCATTAACTGAAACAATTATGAAAAAAATCCTTATTATCACCCTCGTGCTCCTCTCCGCCTTTGCTGGGAGGAGCCTCTACGGCCGGGACAAGGGCGATGCCGCCGACTGGAAAGAGGGGGACATCGTCTTCCAGATCTCCAAGAGCGAGCAGTCTCCATTGATCCAGTACGCGACGGGATCGCCCTGGTCACACTGCGGAATCGTCGTGAAGAAGAACGGCCAGTTCTATGTCCTGGAAGCATCGAACGTGGTCAAACTGACACCAATTGACACCTGGTGCAAACGGGGGCGTTTCTCTTCCGTCAAGAAGCTTAGAGTCCTG
>JAEEGL014557607.1_pt1 | contig 29627 bp, 30 predicted proteins | sample 9134231 | NCBI WGS metagenome assembly JAEEGL01 (sample SAMN16246548, study PRJNA631951) | gut metagenome | biome: gut microbiome; feature: rumen; material: fiber-attached | host: Bos | place: Iran: Karaj | collected 2018-10
TTAACTGTTTCAGATTCTAAAACATCATATATAAAACTATATGTATCAGAAATGATTTTTTCTAAATATTCATCTGAATATCTCTTATTCATTATATTCTTTCTTTTCTCAATTTCAGCAATATCATGATCTATTGGCCAGTGACAAACATTAATCAAATGTTGTTTATATTCAGTTAAAGATATCATATAATCACCTCTTTTTTGTTAGTATTAAATTTGTCGGCATATTACAAGCCAGTACCCAAATTTTTCTCAAAAACAAAAATATTTTAACCTGTTTTTTGTTTTTTCTTATATTTATTTATATTAAATCATCAAACCTAAAAAAATTATCATAAAAAAGATAGTTTTAATTCCTATCTTCTAAAAGATTTAGTTTTAACTTTATCTCGATCGTTATTATCAGTTGGTCCTAGTACCAACGATTTAACTACATGATTCATATAATAGTCATAAAATGAACTATAATCATTTTTATTATAATTTTCAGAAACAAAGATTAAATATTTAACAAATAAATCATTTTTAACTAGAATTTTAGTTGAATTATTATTTAAAAAATCTATAATTATAGAATCTTTATCTAAAATTAAATTACAAAGATTATAATCATAAAAACTAATCTTTTTATATGTTTCTAAAATGTAATTAATTACCATTAAAGGTTCAACATTTTCACTATTGCATATATTTTTCAATTTATTTTTTTGGATATAAATTTGCATATCTAATCCTAAAGATATTAAATCAGAATAAACACTAGTTACTGCCTTTTTTAACAAATCTATATATTTATTATATTCTTCACAAAAAATCTTATATTCTTCACTCGAAGAATTTGATTTATTATTTTCTTCTTTATAATTTCTTTTATAAACATTACTATTTTTATAAGAATAATACTTATTTTGATAATTTGTTTTATTTAAACTTTGATCATATATCTTACGTTTAGATGCATCTGATAAAGTATTATAAGCAGCATTTATTTCTTGAAATATAGATGTAGTATCCTTCCCAACATTATTATCTGGATGATACTTTTTCGTTTGTTTATAATAAGCTTTTTTTATTTCTTCTTGAGTTGCATAAATAGATACTTCTAATATTTCATAGTAATTCTTCATTATCTTCCTCTTCCTTTATAGATATTGATAATATACTATATTTTTTATTTTAAATCAAAAGTTTTTTTAAATAAGAAAACAGGATATAAATCCTGTTATTTCTTTAATTTCTTTTCTTTTTGTTCTATTAAAATATTATTTAATTTTTCTTTTAATTTAAATTTATCATATTGATAATAAAATTCTTTGTTATCACTACAAATAGCTACTTCATAATTCACCATTTCCTCAATTGGTTTTACTATTACAGGAATATTATTATCTTTTAAATTTTCTCTTTCAATAATTAGTTTCTTATTCCAATGATCAAATACACTCATTGCATATGCATTACCATTATCTGCTACAAGTGCACAATAATATCTTGGATCAGCATCTTTAAGTTCTTCTATATTGATATCATTAGACCAAATAGCACGCAATATTAAAAATTCATAGATCTCTCTTTTATCACAATCATAACCTATACAATCATTCATATTATTCACCTTATTATATTCTTTTCTTTTACTTTTCCTTTAGAAACAAATTGCTCATATTTATCTTTATTATCTTCTAAAGATTTATTTACATCTATCCAATATATTTCCATTGTTTTATTATCTGGTTCTTCGTAAGTATTCTTTTCAAATATTCCACCTAAAGAAAGAATTGATCTTCTGCTTCCTTCATTATAATCAGCACATGTAATTAATACTTTGTCTAAATTATTCTCTTGAGCTTTCTTTAATACTAAATAAAGGTTTATTTTGTTATATCCTTTTCTTCTTTCAGTTGGTCTAATCGATGCACCAATGTGTCCACCAAAATTTCTTAAATAATCGTTAAGACCTAATCTTAAATCAATCATACCCACGATTTTATTATCATTTTCTCTGATTAGAAAATATGTATAAGCTGGTACTAATCCTACTTTTGTAGCATACTCTTCTTCACGTGCTTTAATATTATTATCTAACCATTCTTCGTATGTTTTTCCTTTTTTTAGTTCTCTATCTAAAGAACCAACACCATGAATTTCAGAACCATATTCATAAAATTCATTAATATAATCTAAAGCTTCTTCTTTTCTTTCTAAAGAAACTAATTCTAAATAAAATTTTTCCATGTTATTCACCTCTTTTTATATTAAGTTATTTTTGATTAAGAATTTCTTAATTTCCTCTTCTACATTTTTTTCAGTATCGATTACATAATCAATTAAATCATCATCGATGTTTTTTATATTCATTTTCATTTTTAAATAATCTTCATAAGTAGCTTTCGAATAATTATTTAAGTCATTAACTCTTTTGGATATTCTTTCTTTAACTGTATTATCTTTACATATTAATCTTATTACATAGTATTTATAACCTAATTTATCAAGATATTCCTTTTTCTCGTTCCATCTTATACATGAACAACTATCTAAGATACAACTATTACCAGCTTTAAGAAGTTCATTTAAACGATACAATTGTAGTCTATATAACTCACTTTCATCATCTGGATTGTTTAACCAACTTCTTACTTCATCATTATTTAATATAATAGAATTATCATATTTAGATATTAATCTTGATACATAGCTTTTTCCTTGACCAATATATGCATCAAATAAAATTATATAAGGATTACTTTTGTTCCCTTTTGTTATAGAAAAATCTTTTAAAAATTCTTCTAGATTCATTTTATCTCCCTGTTTATTATATTTGATTTTCTTTTAATTTCTTAATTAGCTTTTTATGTATTGGCCTAATAAAATCACACATTGTTTTATCATCTGCTTCCTCAAAAGGAATCCATTTAACTCCTTTAGATTCGTCGTCTCTATAAACCAAAGGAATTGATTCATCTGCTTCCATGATATATAAAACATCTAAATGTAAATGTGCTGATACATATTTGCCATGTTTGATATGCCCTTTGACTGGGGCGGATTGAATTGAGTAAATATTATTATCAAGTACATTAACTTTTAATCCAGTTTCTTCTTCAACTTCTCTAACTGCAACAGATAATAAATCTTCTTCTCCATCGGCATGTCCACCTGGATAAATCCATCCATCATTAATAATATGATAAACAACTACCATCTTAGTTCTTTCTTTATTAACTACAAATGCTGATGCTGAAAAATGTCCAAAGATATTATCTCTTGTTAAAACATCATCATAATCATTAATAAATTTAAGCATTTGTTCTTTATCTTTTTCTTCTTGTTCATCATAAGGAATATATTTTTCAAGTTTTTCTTTTAGTGTCATAATTATCTCCTTGTTTAGTTATACTTTTTTTGATTTTTCTTTTATAAGTCTACTTTGATAAGATTTGGTAAGACTTCTTACTTTTGGTTTAACTTCATATTTAGGAGTAAAACCATAATTATCTTTTTTAACTTTAATATCATTATATTTACTTTTATATTTAGGTATAAATTCCATATAAACTCCTCTTTAATTAAGTATTTCTTCTTTTAAAGATAGACACGCCTCATAGATTTCGTTGAAGCACTTGTCAAAGTCTCTTGTATACCAAGGATCATCAATATCATTTATAGATAACTTTCTTACTTTAGAAGTATCTTTAAACATTCTATTTAAGTTATATATGTTTTCTTCATCAAAACATAGAATAAGATCAAATTTATCATAATCATCTTGAGTTATTTGTTTTGCATAATGTCGATCATAGGGGATGTTATGAATATCTAATTGTTTCTTTGCATTAGGATATATATCATTCCCTATTTCTTCAGTGGATGTCGCTCGTGAATCAACCAATACTTTATTATTAGTTAAATATCTAAATATATACTTGGCCATTGCAGATCTACATATATTTCCATGACATACAAATAAAACACTTCTCATAATATCACCTTCTTATTAATGATTATTATAACACAAAAAAGTAAATACTTTTTGTATTTACTTAATTATATAATTAATATTTTTTCCAGTTATTGCTTCTAGAATATCTTTTACTTCTTGACTCTTAACTGTTACACTTGCACCTTCTTTAGTGTTTTTAAACATATCTGTAAGAGTTACAGAATTATCTATATTCATTAGTGACATATCTACACTTTCTAAAGAGGTAGTACCACTAAACATCTCTTGAGTACTTAATATTAAGTTTGGATTCCAAGTAGATATATTTAGTGTCTTTAGTGAGGTATTATTTTTGAATAATGCTACATAATTCTTAACTTCAGTTACATCAAATCCAGTTAAATCTAAGTTAGTTAAACTTTCACAATTATAGAATAAAATATTAAACTTCTTTAACTTTGGAGTAAAGTTTTCAAGGTTAATTGAAGTTAGACTTCTACAATCTGAGAAAGTTGCATTCATTTCAGTTAATAATGATGTATTAAATGAAGATAAATCTAAACTTTCAAGTGATGTATCTCCGTCAAATGTATGATTCATAGATTTAACAAATCTTGCATTTAAATTAGTAAAATCTATTGATTTTAAATTAGCCATACCAGCAAACATATAATCCATATTCATATAAGGATTAATGATTCCGTTTGACGCTATTACAAGTTTATATCTATCAGACACATCAGTTGGAATTAAATATCCTATTACACTTTCATCATTTGCAAATGAAAGGTCCCATTCAATTACTTTATTATCTGGAATAATTAAGTCTTTCTTAAATTCAATTGAAGTAATTTTATCTTTCCATTCATTACTACGATAATATAAACCAGTAGTATCATTATTCTCTTTCATTAAAGTACTTTCCATTTTAAAGTTATTACTTATAGCTTTTTTCATGAATTTACCAATTGGTTTTAATATATAATCTGGTAAATCATTTTTCCAATTACCTAGTGTAACTATTCCATATAAGTTTTGGTTAGTGTCTTTACTAGTTGAGAATACAAATCCTATATAACTTAAATTATATTTTTCAAATAAGTTAAAATATGAATGAATGTAGGATTCAGCATACATATTTTCTACTTCATAATAATCAATTGCTCCACCAAATTCTGATACAATCACAGGAACATTAGCATTTATTACTTCAAGTAAATTATTTAAGTATTCTCTTGTGTATGCTCTTGCATACATATGATATGTATAAATTATATTATCATATTTTAATAAATCATTTAATATTACATTAATATCTCTATCATGTGATGGTGTACCAACTAAAAATATAGCATCAGGAGATATCTTTTTAACTTCGTCAATAACACTTGAAGCGTGTGTTTTAATATCAGCCCAAGTATTATCAGCTTCAGGTTCATTCCATACCTCAAACATAATGTGAGGATCATTAGGATAAGCATTAGCAATGATTTTAAAGAATTCGATACATTCATTTGTTTTCGGATCCGTTTTACTTCTTGCTGGATTCCAATTAATAATTACATAAAAATCATTAGCTATAATTGTATCTAATATACTCTTATAAGCGGTTAAGAAAGCTTCGCCATCATCCATATAAGCAGTTGCAAACTCATCAGATGAAGTAGCAAAAAATCTAAAAGTATTAGCTCCCCAACTTCTTAAAGTAGCAAGTGATTCATCATTTAGTTCCCCACGAGCAGGATTATCAATTGTACTCTTAGAACCAAGTCCTCCACCCATTCCTCTAAGTCTTACTTCTTGATTATATTCATTGTATATTTTATTACCACTTACATGTAATCTACCATTGTTAGAAGCATACATGGATATATCTGCTTTACATAAATCATTTTCAATTTTTATTATAGTGTTTGTATTAACATTCTTTTTATAACAAACATTATTTTTAGATATAGCGGCTTCAATTTTGCCATCATGAGTAACAACTATTTGATCTGATTCTTTTTTATTACTTATATTTAATTCATTGATAATATTTCTACCTAATTTATTAGATAAAGGATTATTCTCGTAGTATTCGCTTGCTAAATCTAATTCTCTTACCACTTCATTTAAGTCTTGTTCACTATAATAAGTGAATGGTGATTTACCTTTATAAAAATTATATAACTTAGAAACATCACCAAGTGTTATTGAATTACTATTATCAAGTTGCCCTGCTTCGATAGAAGTATCTTGTAATGTACTATTTTTCTTATAGTGATTATATAAAGCTGAAATATCACTTAGTGATATATTTCCATCATTTGTAGTATCTCCAAGAACTACGATATCATAAGTAATATTATTAACTTTTAAAGTATATCCATTAGCTACATTATCAGTCTTACTTATCTCATTATTATTTGTATCAAATATATGAACTTCAGCTTTATTCTTTATGTTATATAAAAGTTCCTCCGCTTTAAATTCTAAAGCAGTTGGAGTTGCATATATTTTATTATCTATTATTTTATATACGTCAGAATAAATAATATCACTTAAAGAATAAGAATAACCAATAATTAAAGAAGTTACTAAAAGAATAAAGAATATGTATAAAGGAATAAATCTTTTCATACAAGTAACCTCCTTATTATCATTGTATCTTTATATATTTTAACATAAAAAAAAGGATTTTACTCCTTCTTTAATTATAATTTTTTTTAATCTCATTTTTTAAAGAATCTTTAGTAGTATTTTAAATAGAATCTAACATAATTTCTTTGATAGGTATTCTATTCAACTTTTTAGAATAATGTTTAATTAATAGTTCATATATAACACTAAATATAATTAAAGTAACAATAAAAACTTTAAAATTAAATCTATAATCAGGAACATCTACTTCTTTAAATACTACTTCAACCATTATTTTAAGTAATACATATTGATATAAAGTACCCAATGCAAAACCAATATATGAAACTAGTCTATAACTATCTAGAATATATTTTCTACATTCCTTCATTTGATACCCAAATACTCTCATCATTCCTATATTTTTCTTTTGGTTTTTAATTAAAGTATTCATAGCTAATAACATAGTTACTGCAGATAATACTATACCAATTATATACATCATCCATTTCATTAATGGAGATGCTAAATCATTCATACTAAATCCCATTTGAATTAAATCAGCAAAACAAAATACTGAAAATCCTATAAAGAACACTAAAGATTTCTTTTGTTTGAATGTAGATATTTTTAATTCTTTTAAGAACGAATTATCATCATCACTTTTAATCTTTTTAATCTTTTTCTTTTCATTACCTTTAATTAAATCTAAAGCAGATTTTTTTAATTTTTTATTTGCATAAAGAATTGATATTAATCCAAATACTAATGTAGGAATTATAACTAAATATATAAATAAATTAAAATGATATGTAGGTTTAAAGATTGGTAAATATCCATCTTCAAGTTGAACATCATAGTAATAACTCATCATAAGTAGCCCTAAAAGATAACCAAGTGTTGTACCAATAAATACTGATAAACCAAATACACTAAACTTTTTAGCTATTGTTTTATTTGAATAACCTAATGCTTTTAGTACTCCAAGTTCTCCTTTATGATTATCTATATATATCTTTATGTAAAAGAAAAGTGTAACAACTGTAGTAAGTAATAAACATCCACTAGTAACACCTACCACTACTTTACTAGTCATTACTTGTGCATCATAAAACGCTTTCATCTCTTGTGTTGTAATTAGATTACTTATATTTTTTAAATCGATCATATAATTTAAAAATAATGTAGAAATAAATACAGCACAAATCATCATAACAATTATTCCAATTGTTTTAATTATATCTTTAAAGCCAATCATAAATTACCATCCAATTTCATATGCTGTTTTTCTATTCTTATTAGTAATAGTTTCGATAATCTTACCAGAGTTAATTTTTATGATTGTATTTGCCATCTCAGCTATATTTTCATTATGAGTAATCATTATAATTGTAAACTTTTCTTCACTTTGCAATTTAGAAATATAATTTAAGATGGATCTACCTGTTTCTTCATCTAAAGCTCCAGTTGGTTCATCTAAAAATAACACTTTAGATTTCTTGGCAAGTGCTCTTGCAATGGAAACTCTTTGTTGTTCTCCACCTGAAAGTTCATATGGGTATTTATCTAACTTATTATCTAATCCTACTTCTTTAATTATATCTTTATAATCTTTATTAGATATAAGATCTGCACCCATTCTTACATTTTTATCTACATTTAAATTTTGTAATAAATAGTATTGTTGGAATATAAAACCAATATTATCTTTTCTAAATTCAGTTAACTTTGAATCATTTAATTTTGTAATATCAGTATCATTATATTTAACACTTCCCGAATCAGGATATTCTAATCCTGAAACTACATTTAAAAGAGTTGATTTACCCGAACCAGATGGACCTAGTATTACAACAAAATCTCCATCGTTGATTTTTAAATTTATTCCTTTTAATACTTCGACTTTATTTTCTTTTTCACCATAAGATTTATGTATATTTTTAATTTCTATCATAATATCCCTCAAATTCTAATTAAAATAATAATGGTACATTTCCATAAATGAGAATTCGTAATATTCCAATAATAATTAAATGTAATGGATAATATATATAGAAGAACCATTTCATCCATTTACATTTACCTTTTTCGCCATTATACATTTTTAATAATGGATATACTAATATTACAAATACTTGTATTATTCCATATAACTTATTTACAAAGAAGAATGATATAACACCATATAATAATACCCATGGCATAATAGCCTTCATTTGTTTTTCTAAATTACCACGATTGTAGTACATACCAATAACAGAAAGAACTGCGATACTACTCCAGTTAGCTGGGAATGCACTCCAAACAAGTATAAATACTAATATATGTTTAAGTATATTATTTATATTAGTCTTTTCATTTATATATAGTACTAAGACTGCTATAAATAAAGGATACATTACACTTGTTTGATTAAATATATCACTTGGTATAAAACTTATGCTAAATGCAAAACAATATGCAAAGTGAGATATAATTGCAAATATAAATAACCTCATCATGTATTTCTTTACATCATGAGTATAATGAAAACCTTCGCTTACAAAGAACCACATTATAGGTGCTGTAAGTCTTCCAATTATATGTAGAATTATTGCGATAGGATTTGCTCTAAATCCTGGAAATAAAAGATCACTAAAGTGATCAATAGTCATAGCTATAATAGCTATCAATTTTAAATGATTAGCATTTAGTTTTTTCATAGATGTTTTCTCCCTCAAGTGATCTTTTTTATAAATATTTTTCTTTTATTACTTTTAATACATTTTCGCCATATTCTCTTATTCTATTTGGATTATGTAATAATTTTTTAAATTCTTCTAACCCAATTGAATCATAAATATATTTAACTGCTATTAGACTTAAATAATAGCCATTATAGTTTTCGTTTTGAAAAGAAGAGCCATGTGATAATTCATTTAGATTTGGAAATATTTTTGTTTTACTAAATACTTGTCTTACAAATTCATCATAAGTCTTATTGATCAAATGACTCTTGTAATCATTAGAGAAAAATTGAGCCATACCTTCATCAAACCAAACTATTCTATCATAAGCCTTATCCCAAATAAGTTCCTGATACATTATATGAAATAATTCATGAGAAGCATTTAATTTTCTCTTAGTATACAAAGGTGTTTCTTTAATTATATTAGGTTCAATATATCCAATGATAGAACCTTTATCATATACCCTTTTTGCATACTCAGGAAGAGATTCTTTTTCTCCTCTTAAAGAATATACATATTCTCTAAAATCATTTATATTATCAAAATAATATATAGATACTTTTCTAAAATTATCTACATCAAATACTACTTTATATTTATTTAATGATTCATTTAAAATATCCTCTAAATCATAAGTAATAAACTTTAGTGTATCTGGTGAATATAGAATAAAGTTGTTATTTTCAAATTGTATTTTTTTCATATGGTTACACTTTTATTCTTTTCTTTTCTAATTCTTTTTTAAGTTTTTCTGATACTTCTTTAACTGTTTTTTCATCAAATGGATTAGGCATATTATATTTATCTATAAGTTCTTTAAATGAATAGTAAGATGCAACACTACCAATTTCTTTAAATAAATCTAAATTTGTTTCACACTTACTCCATATAGAGAAAGCTCCAAAGTTAGATAAAGCATAATCTATATAATAGAAAGGATCTAAATATATATGTGATTGTCTATAAAAGTATCCTCCTTCATCTAAGTTAGGATGACCACTATTACTTCTTTTTAGATTATATTTATCTACAAGACTTAACCAAGTTTTTCTTATATCTTCTTGTTTTAAATTATCATTTGAATAAATACTTTCTTGAAATTCATCTACTAAACACATATATGGTAAATTAGCTATAAGATTATACATCTTCATAAAACAATATTTTTTATAATCTTTACTATCAAATATGTTATCTACATATGTCATCATTATAAGTTCCATACTGTAAGAAAACATTTCTGCAACTTCCATAGTTGGATATTTTAATAACGACGATACTATTCTTTTCTTATCTTCTAGAGATGCACAATATTTTTGAAATGAATGTCCTATTTCATGTGTAGTAGTTTGTACATCTAAATAATTATTTTTATAGTTTCCTGTTACTACTGGAAATCCTGTTTCAGTTAAATAATTTGTTATAGAAAAATTAACTTTATTATCTCTTTGAATAAAATCAATATAATTATTATCTAACATAGTATTAAACATATATGATAAGTCTTTATCACAATTATTAAATGAATCTTTTAATTTATTTAAAAGATCAATACCTTTATATTTTGATTCAGGCATTTTTGTAAAGAAAACTGTATCATAATACTTTAATACATCTAATTTTAACTCTTCTTTTTGCCATTCAGTTAATGTAGAACAAACTGGATTAATATATTTAATAATATTATCTCTGAATGATTTAATGTCTTTATAATCATAATCAAATCTTTTAAGTTTATATAAACTTAAATCTACATAATTATTAAAACCTAATTCTTTAGCTATTTTATTTCTTACAATAATTAATTCATAAAGAATACTATCATATTCGCTTTGCTTACTTAAATAGTAATCATTAACAGTATCATGAGCATTCTTTCTTATAGCTCTATCTTTATTAGTATAAAAGCCACTAATCGCAGAAATATTTTTTTCTTCTCCATCAAATAATAATTTATTTCTATTTAAAGTTCTATATTCTTGTTTTAACTCATTTTCTTTCTTTGTTAAATCAGAAATACTATCTGAAGTGACTCTTGCTTGAGCATCAATTATTCTAAAGAAATTTGATGGTAAATATTTTTTCAATTCTTTTTTATATTTTGAATGATTTAATTCGTTATAAAAGTTTAAAAATAAACTATCAAATTTAACTTTATATTCATTCCAATAGTCTATTTCATCTTTGAAAAATTCATCTTCTGAATCTCTCATGTTTCTTATGTCTGCATAATCAAACATTTCTTCAATATGATTTTGAATGTTATTTATTTTTTTAACATATTCAACATATTCATTCAAATCATTACAATTAATAAGATTATTAATAAGTATATCTATTTCTTTTTTAGTTTTGTCATAATCTATTCTTTCGTATTTTAGATTATTAAAATTAATCATTTTGTTGTCTTCCATATCTATCCTATCTTTCTTAAATACTTAATTATTATAACATAAAAAAGTAGGATTACTCCTACTATTTCAATTTGCTTATCATTTTACTACAGTTCTTATATTGAATTGAATTTTTACCATATCTTGCTTTAATATCTTCAAGTCGTTTTTCAAATCCGACATCATTACCATATTTATCAATCATCATATCTGCTGTATTTAATATTTTCAAATATAATGATTTATATTCACTATCAGGAATACCATGATAATAAACTTCTTTCCAGTGTTTATAGTTATTATTCTTTAAAAGAAGACCACCAGTAGTATTATGATTTGTATTATCTCCATATTGATAACCAATATCATGAAGGTAACCTAAAAGAAATAGATCATTTAATTCATTTTCTTTCAACCCTTTTTCTTTTCCTAGTTCAACCATCTTGTTAGCAACTGCATAGCAATGTTTTAATCTATCAATATCCATAATTATCTTACTTTATTATTTTTCTTATTTTTAATATTATCAACAACTGTATCTGTTACTTCTTTTAAATCAGTTATGCCTAAATAATTTAAGGCTTCTTCAAAACTTTCAAAATTTTGAATATTTTCATTAAAAACTATCATTGTTCTAGGGTCTATATTATTAATTTTTGCCCATTCAGCTAAGAAATAACCTAAAAGGTGTCTAAAATAGCCTGAGTAATGGCTTGCTAAAACATCAGCTTCTTTTTTTGGATCGTATCTTCCGGTCTTTTCAATATAGTTCTTTGTTAATTGATTATATGTTTCACGAAGTCTCCACTCAACATCTAACTCCTCTTCAGTATATAAATTATTATTTAATAAATAATCTGTTGCATATTCTTCAAAATATACAGAAATAAATTCACCTAACATATATTGAGCATTATTTTGGTTTTCCGTATGATTAGTCCAATGAAAGAATTCATGAACTAAAGTAATAATAGTTCTTTTATCTTTATCTTTTTCACTAATTAGAATATGTTCAATAGGATTATAGTTTGGTATTACACATCTATATTGTGATTCTCTTGCGTTTGGATCAAATACAATTCTATCATTTTCAATAATAAAATTATATAAATCAGTATATCGCTTAAAACCAAGTGAATTTATTATATCACCAGCAACTTTTTTGGTTGTTTCTCTATCAATTAATTCTTGTTTTAGTGCTTCTTTAAGATCTTGTGTTTCAATTAATTTAACAAATTCACTATGCATATATTCAAGGGCATTCAAATTTCTATATATACCTTTCATATGATCACTCATGTATTTTAATGCTTTTTCTTCCATTTTATTCTCCTTATCTATATAACCATTTCTTATTTACGGTGCTTTTTTCATCTTCACAGACTTGTTTTATTTCGCCGTTTCTAAATAAATATGTTTCTCCATAAATATATTCATTATCATCTATAAGAATATATGAACCATTATTTAAGGCGTATATATCTCTATCATATGAATCAGGTAAAACTATTTCATTTAATACATGAACACCTGAGATAACTTCATCTTTAATCTCGTCATAATGAGGGAATACATTAAGATGAGTTAATCCTAAACCTTGATAGTATTTATTATAATTTTTATCTAATACTTCTTCCTCATATTCAGGTGGTGCATATACATTTTCTGCTGAATTCATAGAGCCTGCAGAAACACCAATAATAAAAGCATCAGTATTTCTTATTAATTCTCTTAAATTAATATTATTAAAGAACTCATTTTGTGTTGGTACATGTCCTCCGCTTAAAAGAATAAGATCAGCATTCTTAATTAACTCTTCTGCTTTAGATTCTGTTCTTGAATCTAATAATTGATAGTTTTTAAATGGCAGTGTTAATTCAAAAGAATCAAATACTACCTTAGCATACTTATCATTTATTTCATTTTCATATTCAGTGCTAGCTATATATAGGAAGTTATCATACTTTTTAACATACTTCTTTATAATATCTAATTTATGATTCTTATTATCAAATACCTTGGATACTTTATTACCAAATTCATCTTTATCAGATAAGTCTAGTGTACTTGCTAACATACATTTTATATCCTCATATACAAAAGAGAATTCTGCATTAAACTCTAAACTATCAAATGTTTTTTTATCTTCAGGACTTGAATATATCATGTCAGGATTAGTTATTTCAACTTCTAATTTATATAGGGTATCACTTAATCTAGTTAATTCTACTTTATCTTTTGTTATATCAAAAGTATATGACATTTCATTATCTTTGAATGATACATCCCAATTAATATGATTAATTAAATTAATCTTTTCATTTATATTTATATTCCTTGGATCAAAGTCATCATTAATTGTTAAACTAATAAATCTATTATCTTTAAAATAAACATCAATTGATGTATTAGATTCATTCTTTCTTTTAATAAATGATGCTTCAGTTCTAGATACTATTAAGTCAGTATTATTAAAATGCATAAATATCCACCTTATCTAAATAATTTTTTATTTCTTTTCTTCACTTCTTCAAAAGAATTTATTAAATTTTGGTTATTAAATACTTCGATTCCATTATGAATTAAATTAATATCAAAATTAATATCTGTATATTTTTCTCCATCAATATTAATATCAATTGGCTTATTTGATGAGATAAATATATTATCGGTAGTTATCTTTCTAACTCCTTCACGATTTTCGTGTTTACCATTTTTCATACTTAATATGGTACTAACCATATCAAGTTTTTTCATTTCATCTACAAGATATACTTCCATCATAGAATCATTAAGAATACTAGATGGGGAAACTTTTATTCCTGATCCGTAGTATCTCGCATTACATACTACGACTGTAGTAAATTTATTTTCAATTTCTTTATCATCAAAAGATATATTTAATTCCTTAGGATTATAATTTAGAAAATGATTAGGAACTCCGATTATATATCTTAATTTCTTTGGAATAACAGTGTTATGTACATATGTGTCATCATTTGCTATTTCTGCATCAACACCAAAACAAGCAATATTAATACAATATTTATTATTAATCCTAATGACATCAACTTTATTTAATCCATCACTCAATGTTTCTTTAACAGTACGTGCAAAATCATTACCAGTTCCATTAGGAAGAAAACTAAGAATATTATTAGTACCTTTAATACCATTTAATACTCTATTAATCATTCCATCTCCACCAACAGGTACAATAATACTCCTTGAAGCTTTATATTTATTTAATATATCTTCAGTAGAATAAGAATCTGAATTAACTTCAATTGAATGATCAATATTTAATTCATTAGAGATTTGATCAATCATTTGATATAGTTCATTATTATAATTATTTCCAAATGAATTTAATACATATACATATTTCATAATTCCACTCTTCTTTATTAACGGTGTAGACCGTAGTCTCTTACTAAACTTTTTACTAAGTTTGAATCTCTTTTAAATTTTTCACTTATTAAGTATTCACTAAATTCTTCATTTTTAATTTCTTCATAATATTCATTAGCTAAACATAATACTAATATTTCATATTCACTTAATGAATTAAATGTTTTCTTTTTAGAATTAATATACTCTTTTAATAATTCTTTACTATTTAATTTATCAATCTCACTATAAGCATTTAATCTTTCTTCTTTAGTAAATCTAGAAAGAATAAAGTCTTTTAAAGAATTATTCTTAAAGAATTTTTTAACTATATCATATTCTTCATCTGTACATTTTTCATCTTCATATTTAGGTAATATAGCATAAATATGTAATTGATTTCTTATCTTACTATATTTAGATAAGTAATCATCGGTAAGATCTTCAACTTTCATATTATTTAAATTATTAATTATTTCTTTTTCTTCTTTAGTTAAATATGAAGTAAACTTTATCCACATTTTAAGTGGATCATTTATTACATCAAATGAATCTGTAGGAATTGAATAAATTTTAGGATTACTTAATTTAATTTTCATAAACTCACCTTTATTTTTTAAATATTCTAAAAGGTTTTAAAATTCTTTCTTTTTTATTTCTTTTTTCTGGTAGTTCTTTTAAAGGAGCTTCTTCTACATCTATAACATTATATTTTTCACCTATTATATTAAAAATCTCTTGATTTGATTCATAACGAAGTCTTAAATCTAAACATGATGTGTGATTGTATATGTTAGTACCTCTATCAGCTTCATCGAATCCAACTAAATAAGCACATAATAAATAACAAAACTTGACATTATCTTTATTATTTACGATATCATAAACTACTTCTCTATAATTTTGGTTATTAATGGCTTGTTCATTAATCATAATTCTATATAAATATCCACAGATGTCAGAATCATAATTATTAGCTAATATTTCCATGTTTTCTCTATGATATTTATCTTTCAATGAAACCGGATTAACTGCTAAATAACCAATTGATTTTGGAAAAGAGTGATTCGTTTGAATTGATTCAAATCCACATCTAATAATAGTATCTATATCTTCTTCATGATGAATACTATTAATTGAATCTTTATTACCTGCTACAATAGCTATATTTTCTTGTACTGCAAAATATCTATAGTTTTCATTGCAATCTATACTTACTAGTTTTTCAAAATCAATATCATGGTAAGGGCTATCAATAAATTCTTTTTTACCAATAATCCAAAGTGGATATTTAGCATCATCACACTTTTTTAACATTTCGATATCTTGAAAGTACTTTGGACTATCCAAAAAATCTTTAGTTACTAAATAATCAAATAAATGTTCCCATCCTTCTGCGTTATCTATACTTTCTATTGCTCTTAGTCTTTCTATACAATCTTCTTTATTTAATAAATCTTTATTTATTAAAATACTTCTAAATTTAATTCCTTTCTCAGGATCTATATCTATATTTAGAAAATTTTTCTTTTGAAGTTCATTTAATGAATTAAACCATTCTTCTATTTCTTTATTATTTTTAAATTCAAATAATAGATTATATTTATCTATAATTTCTTCTAATTCGTATAACTTTATTGCTTCTTCATTCATTTTATATCCTCACTCTAATAGTCTTACTTTTTAGCATATACTGCCTTTAGAAGTAGTATATCATAAATAAAAGAATGTAAAATAAATAATTACATTCTTTTATTTAATTTTCATACTCTCTTCATTTTTTCTTTCAAATATAGTCGATCTAGAAATAGATGGGTCATCTATTATTGAATCAGTTAAATTAATATGAAATTTTACTTTTAATTCATTTAATTTCTTAATTAATTCATCTATTTTTTGAATATTTTCATTAATAATTAAATCATAATTACTTCTAGATAATATCTCTTCTTGAATTATTAGATTTTCTAACTCTATGATTTTATTAGTTGAATTATTAACGAAATCGCTGTTATATGGAGTATTTGTTTTACTTACAAACTCTGCATACTTATGTCTTTCTTCATATAGTTTTGTTAATTCTCTCTTTAATTCATTTACTTTTTCAAATAAATCTATGGAAGCTACATTATTAATATAGTCTACATTTTTATTTATTTTGATAGATAATGTGTCAAAAGATACATTATTAATCATAGATTTATCATAATAAATTGCTTCGATAATAATTATATTTTTAAGTTCATTAATTATTTCATTAATTGAATTCATATAAACCTCACTCACGTTTAATTAATTATATTATTTGTACCATCATTTCTTACTTTTACATTATTATTTGTTAAGATTATTCCTTCGGATTCTTTACCTAACCATACATTACCATTATTAAATGTATTATTAGTAACTTTAACTCCACCCTTTGAATGAACAGACATTAAATATATTACTAATGTTTCATCTGTTCTATTAAGAGTATTTCTATTAAATAATACATTTTCATTAGTTCCTCTGATATCTACAAAGAAGAAATCATTATTACCATAACCACAATTAGTAAATGTATTTTCTTCAGCAGTTACATTTTTAGAAGATTCTATTTGTAATCCAAATTGTTTACTTCTAATTACTGTATTCTTTTTTACTTCTACATCTTCAGAATTTATTACTTTAATACCTCCACCACCTTGTGTTTCTGTAACTGTATTATTATTTATATATACAGTATGTCCATTTTTTAACACTATTCCTGTTGCTAGTCTATCTATATTGTTATTAGTAACAGTTACATTTTCAAAAGTTGTACCACTGTCAGGATAACCACCTAAAAATATACCACCTGCATATGCTTTATTCTTCAAAGTATTTTTATTTATTATTATATTAGTATATCTACAACCTTTTCCAAAGAATGAAATTGGTTCAGAGTTTTTATGACCATCAAATGAATTGTTTTCTATAAGAATATGATCAGCATTACCAGATCCCATGAATTCAATACCACAGTCAGTTTGTCTGAATACAGAATTAATTACTTTAGTGTTACTAATATCTTTAATCATTCTTATTCCTGTATAAATATTATCTATAAAATAACAATGATCTATAGTTAAGTTATTAGCACCCCAGATATCTAAAAGATGAATTCCATCTTTATCATCATGTCCTTGATCTCTTGTGTTAACTTCACTATTACCACTTATTGCTATGTTTTTAATAGTAAGATTATTAGCATTACTAACACTTAAGATATCACTACCTCTTTTTGTTCCAGCAGCGGCCTTAAGCAGTGATGATTCACCATCACCCATAAGAACTCCTTTAGGACTATTAGCAGGTATAGATATTCTACTTGATATTATATATGTTCCACTTGGAATATATACATTAACATCATTAAGATTCTTAATAGCATTTGTAATAGCTGTTGTATCATCATTTGAATTATTACCTTTAGCACCAAATTGTTTAACATTATAAGTATTATCTATTGGTATTAAAGAAGCTACTAAATCATTATTAAGTAATATATATTTACCATTATCAATAACTTGATTAGATTTAGCTTCAACTCTATAGTATCCTTCACCACCATCATTAGCACTATAATAACCATTAGTATGTATTGTTTTACCAACACTTAAATTAGATCCTTTTAACTCATCTATATTATTAACAATCTTATCTACATTCATTCTTAGTTTAGTTGTAGGTTCAGTTTTTGGTACTGTTGGTTTTGTAGTAATTACTTTAGTTATAACTTCACCTGTTTCAGGATTTGTAGTAGTTGTAAGTACTTCTCCTGTATTTGAATCTATAACTACAGTTATTTCTTCACCAGTTTCTTCATCTATGATTGTTGCAATTGTATTTCCTGATTCATTAGTAATAGTTGTTCCGCTTATATTAATTGAAGATGTTTCACCATCAGTCTTAGGATTTAATTCCTTATTTTTACTTTTATAAATATTACATAATACAAAAGTAAATATAAATAAAGAAGTTAAAAATATAATGGTAGATAATATCCATTGTACATTTTTATTATTTAAAAATTCTTTGATGTTTTTCATGTTATCACCATACCCTTACTATAAGTTTACTATATATAATCTTTTATATCACTAAATATGTAAAATAAAAGTTTATCTTTCGATAAGTACTTCTATTTATTCATAAGATTTAGCGAATCATCAATTGATTCAAAAAGAACTATATCTGCTTTATATGATCCAACATCTTTTATTGTATAATCAAATGATTTATCTATTTTTCCTAAATACTTTTTATAAAAATTAATTGTTTTATTACCTGCTAAGCATTCAAGTTTAGCTTTTTTATAGCCAAAACTTTTAAGTGTTTCAAAGCCTATTTTGAAAAGGTTTTTACCTATTCCAAAACCTTGATAATCTTTTAAAACATAAATAGCTCCGATTTCACCATAGTCTTTGTATGCTTCATCACTTTGTCTTTCTGCAGTCATAATTCCAACTACTTTACCATCATGTATAGCAACAAAATATTTGCCATTTATTATATCTAAATATTTTCTAGTTCTTTCTGCCCTTTCTACGTATTTATCAACTCTATTCTTTAAATAATTAATATCTATTATTTCAGAATAAGATTCTAACCAACTTTGAGCAGATACATAACTTATTCCAATAGCATCTTCATGTGTTGCTTCTTTATATATTATATTCATAGTGTACTCCTCCTAACGTCTTTTTGCTTTTCTTGCTAAACTTAATACTAAAGCACTTTTTTCAAACTTTTCTTCGTTTTCAATGTCAGTATATACTAACTCATGTTTAGCTGCAAAAATTAATTGCTTATAATCTAAAGTATTGATTAAATCTAAATTCATCATTTTGAAAAAATCTTCATTGTAATTCCATTCAGTTAAATATTTTAAATTCATTAGTTCTTCTGATAATAAAGGTTGAAGATTAGAGAGTTCTCCATCAAGTAAGATGTTATCATCTGTTACATATTGATTATGATGTCTATAATGACCTCCGGTTAAAAGATAAGTATAGTCTGTATTATCTAGTTTAGTGTGGAATGCTTTATCTACTCCTGGATTTCCAAAGATATAAAAAGGTCTTACTTCATCATATTTACCTTTAAGATAATTTTCTATTACTTCTTTATTATTAGTTAATTCTATATAACTATATTTTTCTTTTTCTTCATCGAAGTGATCAATAGCATTGAACTTTATTTGAGTACCATTTAAATATTCTTTTACTTTATCATCATTAGTATGTATAATAGCAGTTCTTATATTTTCCATTCTATCTTCTTTAAATTTTCTTAATGCATCTTGATCAAATGAAGTTTTATATACTTTTATTTTATTATTCACTCTATCATATAAAAACATAACAATTATCCTTTCTTTAAGTTTCTTTTCTTTATTCCAATTAATATATTATTACTCTAGTTACTTAAACTTCTTTTTCTTCTTCAGTTGCTCCTAACCAACCTAATGTAACCCATAATTCTAATGTCTTAAACAACCCTCCATCTTTATTTAGTATAACATAAAAGACGGAATTATTTTCCGTCTTTTTTATATAATTTATTAATATTTAGTTTTAATGTTTTTATATCTGCTTTTGTTAATGGTTTATCATACATATCATAATAATCTATTCTTAATTGTTTTTTAGTTTCTTTAAGTAAATTCTTATATTTTTTATATAAACCATTAGTCTTTTCATTAATAGATTCTTCTAGATAATAATCATAATTTAATAAATGAAAATAGTAATCATCTATCGCAGGATAATATGTATATCTATATACGTCTTCATTTATTCTAGTTAATATAAGAGCTTCTTCTTCGATAGTAAATTTATCAAAGTTATCTTTAATAACATTAAGTAAAGATTCATATGCTTTATCATTTTTATCTGCGATGTCATCCTCAGAATCTTTATATCTATAGTACTCTGACATATATCTATATAACTTCTTACTTAATACTCTATAATCACTTAATGAAAGTGTTGGAGTTTCTCTCATACTTAATACATCAAAGAACTGACCAAGTGAATTAAAATCATCATCAAGTACTTCTCTAAAAGAATCATATTTTAAATCTTCTTCAGTATATTCTTTTCCTTTAGGTCTCTTTAGTAGTTCTTCATATGAAGGAGGTTTTATTCTACTTCTTGTATCAAAAATAATTGGTATTCCTGAAGGATGATATATAAATTTAGTTGCAGGTATTATTCTATCTTTATCATAACTTCTTGAATCATCATACATAATATTATTTTCTATTTTGTATATTGGTTCATCACAAAACATTATGTGTTCTTTATTATTCTTTTTATATACTAATTTATAATACATCATTGAATAATAACCGTCCGGAATAAACGAACTTTTAAACTCATGTTTATTACCATTTATTAAATCTTCATATTCATTTTCATAATGTTCTTTAATTAAATAGAAAGTATCTTTAAGATTCATAATTCTTTGATATTCAGCTTCACACACTAAATACTTTTCTGGAATAAATGGTTTAAGTTGAGATAAATATTTTATAGATTCCTTATTTCTTATAGATAACTTATTTCTTTCCTTTTTATCTGTTACATAAGGATAAAAGAAAGAATAAGGAGAATCATCATAAACTGAATCAATACTACATTTAAGCAAATATGGAAGTCTTTCAAGGAAACTTAAAGTACTCACTTTACCTCCAACATAAAGGTTTTCTATGTTAGGAGCGCTATATGGTAAGAATATTAGTTTATCTTCAAAAGAATATAAATCTAGAGTATCTGGTCTAATATCTAGAGTTTTTAAATCAGGAAAGTTAACCTTAAGAAATAATTCTTTTAAATCTAACTTATACTTTCCTCCGATGCTTGGCATCATTATTTCACTAGAGTTAATAATACAAGGACTAATACTATTAATATTAGTTCTCCAGAATTCAAAGTTAGAACTAGTATTATTGAAGACTCTTATATTATCTATATCAGAATTTTTAAATATAATACTAGAATTTATTTTCGAAAAGTCAGCATCACTTCTTACTCTACATTTATTCATTTCTATATTTTTAAGATTATGAAAATACTTATTTATTAAACTTGTATATTTATAATCAATCTCAGAGTTATTTATTTCTAATTTAGTCACTTCTTTAAGTTCTTTACTTAAATCTAAGTGATCAATTATTAAATTATCACTTTTATAAATATTATTAATATATTCTTCAAAGTTAATACTAGATGTGCCTTTGAAAGATTCAAATACTAAAGTATGATCTATACCTCTCACACTTAACTCTAAATCAAAGAACCCATTATAATTTGTATTATTATCTACGACTACTCCACCATTTAGAAATCTCTTATTAAATCTTTTATCTCTTAGTGGTCTTTTACCATCTTTATAAGATTCTTCAAATTTATTAATACCTCTATTTTGATTAACAAAATATGGAGAGTCTAAGATTGCTTTATTAACATCATTATTTAATCTATTTAATATTTCCATATTACCCTCCATTAAATAAATATTATACATTAAACAAATTAATAATAAAAGAAAAAGAAGAGTTACTTACTCTTCTATTACTCTGTCTAAAGATTTAAAGCTATTTACTATTTTTGTAACTTCATCCATAGATAAAACATTTTCAAAATCAACTATTCTTATAACATAAGTATTATTAAAAGTCTTTTCTTGATTAACTACTTTATTAATTTGCTTTTGTTCATATTCACCATGTATGTCTATTATTTTTCTATCAGGATTTTTATAATTATATACGTTATATATACTGTTGTTAATGGTACCATTTACTATGTGTGATTCTACTGAAGCAGCACCACTGTCAGAATATATAGCAAAATTATCAGTTAATAATCTAAATAATCTTATATCATATAATTTAGAGAATATATTTATATTTTTTATTTCAAGATATTGTTTTTCTAATCTATAATAATTAGCGTTTTTATCTTTAAAATTAAAATCTTCGTCTGGTAATATAAGTTGTTCAAACTCTTCATCATCAGTACATACTTTTATATAAGCATCATTATCATGTTTATCTCTATAGTTCTTAATAAATAATCTACATCCATTTTCAACAATATCAGATTTGGTTATATCATTTTCTACTTTAAAATCATTTGGAATATAAACCATAAAGTCGTCTAGAATGTTTTGATTAGCTAAGTTATTTTGATTAAAATCATCATAATATACTTTTCTAAAACTTAAATCATTTTTTCTTATTTCAATATTATCTATTGAATAATATCTATAAAAATTAACTACTTTAAAAACAATTGGAACAATTATAGCTAATACTATAATAATTATCATAATTATTTTTAATAACTTTTTATTATTATTTTTAACTTTATAATTAATACTTTTAATTACATTCTCTTCAAGTTTCTTTTGATAAGTTTTTTCATCTAATGCTTCACCTGATAAGAACTCATTAATAGTGATATCTAACTCATTACATAAATCATTAATTAAAGCGTAGTCAGGTAGACATACACCATTTTCCCATTTACTTATAGTTCGGTTACTTACTCTAAGGCGAGTTGCCAATTCTTCTTGAGTAAAATCTTTTTCTTTTCTTTTTTCTTTAATAAATTTTCCTATTTTTTCTTGATTCATTTTAACCTCTTCCTTCTTATTGCTAGCATAAATAAAATTTATCAAATTTATATTATTTTTAACACGAACTAAAAAGAGAATTTAACAAAATTGTAAATTCTCTTTTTTGGAGATTTATCTTTTTTTAGAATGCATTAAATCATACATAAGTATTGAATTATCAATAAATAATTCATGACTTGGATCATGTTCTTGAGTTTCAATCATTCTTTCTTTTATTTCTTCATATGAAGGAACATAAACTTGTTGGTATTCTGCGATACTTCTTATTTCACTTTCTAAGTTAGGATGTGCAAATATCCATCTTGAATAATTATATGTATCAAATATTTTATGGCCTTCGAATACATACCTTTTAAGTTTATCTACAAGATCATGATCATCATCTGGTATATATGAAGGTCTATCTGGATAATAGTAAATATTTATATAACCATTTTCCTCAAGTTCATTTAACTTTTCATAAAGATTAGGTATGTATTCCTCATAGACTACATCTACGCTTTCTTTAGATACAACTTCATTAAACCCAGTATGAATGTCTATGAAAGACTCGCTAGGTAATGTGTAGATTGATGCATCATTTGCATACATTTTATCTAATGCATTAGGAATTCTTTCTATTAAATCATATTGTCCATTTCCATCTCCACTTAATGTATAAGTAATGTCACTACCACAACATTTAGACATAAGTATAGCAACAATTTTATTTGGAGTTGCATATAAGTAATTACCATGTGTTGATTCATGTGGTTTAAGTGTTTTTAAATTATGTATTTTACTTCCATGATAAACATATTCCATATTCTCACCTCTTGATTATTATAACATGAAATAAAAAGAACTAATAAAAATTAGTTCTAAATATTTGTTTTAAACTTATCTTTATTTTTTAATTCATGAATAACTAAGCTACTCATTACAATAATAATTAAAGCAATTAAGATACAATTTTGAACTCCAGTTTTTGGATTCATAACTGGTTCTTTATTATTTGTATTTTCTTCAGAACTATTATTAATTTCTTCAGCCGCATATTCAGGTTTTAAGCTTAACAATTTTGGAATGTCATATTCCCATTGATTCGCTCTTCTGTTTGCTACAGTTGGAGTTATTCCATTTATATAAGCACCAAATCCATTATCTGATGGATATTCACTCATTCTATGCCAAATCCAATTTAAATGATATTTAGTTGCTAAATCATAGAAGTCATCTGTATATGCTCTATCATTTGAATAATTATTTACATAATAAGCAATTAAACAGAACTCACCATAGTATAAAGGACTTCCATAACGAGCTGATACTTCATCTAAGTATTTGAAGTAATCTTCAAGTTTATCTCTACCTTGTACTAAAGCATAACCATTAGCATTAGGTTTTACTCTTACTGTATTAAGTTCATATGTTATTTTACTTTCAGAATTGTATCCAGTAAGATCAACATTAAATTCAATTCTTACCTTTTTACCTTTAGTAATACCTATTTTTAAATTATTAAGCGGATCCCAGAATAATTGAGATGTTTTAGAATTACTTAATGTATAAGTATTAAATAATTCAGATATTTTAAAATATTCAAGTTTTTCTGCTGGATCAGTTGCACTTGCTTCAAATGCTAAGTGTTCAGTATTATCTTCATCAATTTGATAAATTTTTAATGTATTAATTTTAACAGTACCACCATCATCGAATTTAACAAAGTCAGTTACAAACCGTGCAAATCTACAGTCGTTTGTAGGATCAACACATTCTACTGTTTGACTTAAATTCATGTTATCAGTAAATGAAGTATAGTTACTAATTCCTGGGGAATTATATCCTCTGTAATTACCCTTTTCAACTTCAATGCCTTTGGCAGCAGTCATATTAATAACTCTGTATTCTTGACTATAAATTAAATTATTATATTCGTGTCTTGAGTCAAATAAGAAGTTTTCTCCAGTTACATTTGGATAAATTGAAATTTCAGGATCTACATATGGGTAGAATGAAGTTTCACTATATTTTCTATAATTGTGAACTGGTTGGAAAGAAATTATAGTATCAGGGTCTATTGCTCTGATTTTATTTACAGTTGTTTGTAATAAATTACTATAGTAATCTAAAGCTTCTGTTTGCTCATTTCTATAACAAACTAGTGGTTCATTTAATAATTCATATCCAAGAAGAGAACCATAATCTTTAACTGTTTCTGCTAATTTTTCCCAAACTGCATAGAATTCACTTGTCCATGGATGTCCACCATCTGCATTAACAAAGCAGAATTCATTTCCAGCTGAATTAGCAAATTGATTTGGTAAACTATCTTTTACAGCATGCATATCAAGTATTATATAAATACCAGCATCTTCAGCGTTTTGCATTAATGTTCTTAACGCTTCTAGATTACTTTCTTTAAATGCGTGAGTTGAGTAATTATAGAATAACTCTGAAGTAACTTGGAATCTAATACTATTAAAACCTGCTTCTTTTAGTAGAGTAAATGTTTCTAAGCTCATTCTTTCAGGTTTAATGTATTCTGAACCAAATACTTGAGCAATGGCAATACCATTCATTACAAATTCATTGCCATCTGAATCTAATATCTTTCTATTTTCTACGTGTAATTTTTCATGTCCTACATCAATATACTTATAATCATAAGCTTTAACAGGATTAATAAATGATAAAGCACAAATAATTATAAGAAAAAAACACATGAAGTTTCTTTTCATTTAAATCATCCCTATTCTTTTTATATTATATCATAAGATAATTTAAAATAAACTTTCATGTGTAAATAATTGTATTAAAATTAATCAATTAAATGATTGGCATAGAAGTAATTTATTATATCTTGTTGAGATGGTCTAACACATGTAAAATTAGGGTTTCCTTCACTCGTTGTTGGAGCTTCCGGATTTCCAATTGATTTGAATAATAATTCAAATGTTTTACCATCAAACATATTCCAATCACTTCTATAACAATTTCCATTAGTTAATCCTTGTGCTATAGCAGCCCCTTTCTTTGTTGCTATGTTTTTAAATACTGAAAGTTCAGGCGTCATACTAGTAACATCCGATTCTGTAACATCTCTGTTTTGAGAATTTGCTGGATTATAATCAACTGCTTTATGAACAACAAAATCGTCTGAATATAGAGCAAGATAATAACTATAATTATCAGAGTCGAGTGATGTAAAATCAGTTGACCAAATAAAATATCCTATAACACCTTTAATATTATTTTTACCAATATTCAGGTCTTCATTTATGTCATAGTATATCATTATAGCACCATCATAATCAGCAAATTGTTCACCGTGTTTATCTAAATCTTCGATATATTTTTTTTCAGCTTCTTGAATAGCTAAATTTGCTATTTCAATAATAGTATTCTTTTTAGAAGTATTAATAATATTAAGTACATTAGGTATAGCTATTACAAGTAATATTCCTAAGATAACTATTACTGCAAGTAACTCTACCAATGTAAATCCTTTGTTTTTTTTCATATCTTCTCACCTACTATAAGTATATCATAGATAAAAATAAAAAAAGATTATAATTATAAATAATAATCTAAGTATACATTTTTTTGATAAGATTATTCTTTATCTATGTATTTCATGTAAATCTTCTTTAGTATGCAAATTTATTTCATATATTTCTTTTAATAATTTATTCTTACAATCTTCATATTCGCTTATATTAATATGTGTATTTTCATCTAATTCATGTGGATATGAATAAATACTAATATTGTTAAAGTTATACTCTATTCTTCTTATATTTCTTAAAAGTTTATCAGATAAATTTCTTTGAATTTCTTCATGTTGATTTTTTAATTGTAAAATCATGTTATCTAGATTATCTTCAGTGTATCCTTTATTCTTTAATATGTTCCTTTTAACTTCAAAACTAATCTCTTTAGCATTAAATCTAACTGGCAAAAAGGTTGGTACAATTACTTCTTTTACATTTATGTTTTCTAAATTTGAAAACAATATCGAAAGAGCTACCAATGCTCCCGGATTAATTCCTGTTAGATTTTCAGGATATTCTATATTATCGATATTATCTTCTTTTTCGAAAGAATCATTTACTTTGAATAATTTTCTTTTTATTTTCTTTTCAAATGAAGAAGGTTCTTTTTTATTGTTCATTTGTTGTACTGCATAAATATATGCTTTATCATCACTAATACCAAATCTTACAACAGGGAGATCATATGTTGATTCACCATTTGTACATACCGAATGAAGTGCATATGGTGTTTCTTCATAGATTGGTTCTTTTTCAATACTTGATTCAATGTTACATTCTAAGATTTCACTATATTTACTATTATTGATTTCTAACTTGTTGTCTAAAAAATCTATATATCTTTTTATATATTTATTTGGATTCTTAAAATCTTCAGAAGTTGCATTATTCCATAAAAGTGTAAGTATAGCTTTATCATAATTTATATCTTCATCTAAAGTACCTTTATAAAAATCAGATGCTTTATTGTAATAATCTATTAATAAATTGTTGAACTCTTCGAGATTATTTATTTCTAAACAAGGAATAAATAAATCATTATTATTTTTTATATTATCTGATGCTTTATATAAATATTTACCATTTACTTTAGTTTCAAATAATACGTTATACATCATAACCGCATCTACACGACCTATGGATGCTTCTTTTAAAATTTCATCAAAGAATAAATCTATTATCATTTATATCACCTATTCATTAGTTATTATAACATAAAAAAGATGTAAGTTTTTACTTACATCTAGTAGTTAACATCTTCTACTTAATGTTTTTTGATCAACTTCTTTTTTTACTATATTTAAATAACATAATATATTTATAAAATCTTCATAAGTATAGAATGTACCTCTTTTATCACCTTCGTTTTCATCAGCAATATGGAAGATAACGCTCTTTTTATCAAAAGTTAATTGAATATTTAAAACAAAGTCTTCAGTTCTTAAGAATAAACCTTTTATACCACCATCAATAAAATTAAATTCAGAATATTTAATTTTCTTATATAATTCATTTTCTTCCATTTCTTCAGGTGTATAGGTTTTCCTTGGTTTTAATTTATATTGAACATCTTCGATATGATGAGGAAGAATTCCTCCATGTCCTAACCCATCTTCATTATAACTAGTTTCAATTAAATGAGTATTTAAAGTATTTAAGTCATGATACTCATGATCATCAAATATAACATAATCTGTTACTTCAGGGTGTTCAATTAGATATGCTTGAATATCGTATTCTGCCCACATACTTTGACCGCCTCTAAAGTTTGGATTTGGTACACATGGTGTTGTACCTATGTAAGGAATGTCATATTTGTTAAAGACTTCTTTCACTCTATCTATTACTGTTTCTTCTCCATCAGCTTCATAATATTCAATTCCACATTTCCATGAAGAAGATATTACAACCTTTAAATCATATTTATCTACGATTTTCTTCAAAGTAACAAATTTATCTTCTAACATAAATAATTGATTATTATTTTCATGACGATGTTTATATTCATAGTTAATTAAATAATCATCAGTCATTACTCCATCCATATCTAAAAATACTACTTTCATAAACTCACCTATTCTAATATATATTATAATATTTTATACCAAAAATTTGCAAATCAATTTCTTTGGGGACTGCCTATTATATTACTATTTTATTAAAAGTCAATGAAAAAGATATCCTAAGATATCTTTATTCAATGTTTGTAGATTAAATTTCAAAGTGCACAATATATGTGCAATAAATATTTAAAATGATTATAATACCTTTCTAAGCAATTTGTTTGTCAATTAGAAAGGATTATTATGAAAAATTATAAACATCTATCTTACGAAGATAGAAAA
>JAEEGL014936096.1_pt1 | contig 29627 bp, 25 predicted proteins | sample 9134231 | NCBI WGS metagenome assembly JAEEGL01 (sample SAMN16246548, study PRJNA631951) | gut metagenome | biome: gut microbiome; feature: rumen; material: fiber-attached | host: Bos | place: Iran: Karaj | collected 2018-10
ATAACTTCAAGCAGGGTGTTTACACCGTGAAGATCTCCGACGGACAGCAGACGAAGACGCTCAAGGTTGTGAAGTAGTCACGATAGCGTATAAACAAAAATGACAAAGTAGGGGTGAATAAACATTCGCCCCTACTTTTTTTATCAATTTTCAATTGTCAATTCTCAATTGAATAAAAAAAATATGTATATTTGGCGAGGTCTAAAGGAGAGGTAGTCCAAAAACTTTTTCTCCATAGATTTAAAAGGATAGTAAACAATAAATTAAGTATCAAATAAAAGAAAGTATTAATAATTAAAATTATGAAAAAAGTATTAGTAGTATTGATGGCGTTGGGATTGTTCAACCTGACATCATTTTCACAAGAAGATGTAGCAAAAGTTGATTCAACAGCTACTGAAGCAGTTTCTAACGAACAAGCAGATTCATCGGCAGTTGCTCAAGAAACAACGGCAGCTGAGGAAGAAATCGTTGCTCCAGAAGAAAAAGGTTTCCACCAAGTCATCAAAGAGAAATTCATTGAAGGTGGTGCTGGTTTCATGGCATTGGTATTAATCTGTTTAATACTTGGTGTTGCTATCTCAATTGAAAGAATTCTTTACTTGAATTTAGCTACAACAAACACAAAGAAATTATTGGAAAACATTGAAGCAGCTTTGGACAAAGGCGACGAGGAAGCAGCAAAAGAAATTTGCCGTAACACTCCAGGTCCAGTAGCAAGTATATTCTACCAAGGTTTGACTCGTCTTTCCGACGGACCAGAAATGGTAGAAAAGACAGTTGCTTCTTATGGTAGCGTTCAAATGGGTCTTTTGGAAAAAGGTTTGACTTGGGTTTCATTGTGTATCGGTCTTGCTCCTTCTCTTGGATTCTTGGGAACGGTTGTCGGTATGATCCAGGCATTCGATGACATCGCCGTTGCAGGTGAAATGTCGCCAACAGTCGTTGCAGGTGGTATCAAGGTTGCATTGTTGACTACCGTAGGTGGTTTGATCGTAGCCATGATCTTGCAAGTATTCTACAACTACTTGTTGTCAAAGATTGATGATTTAACAACAGATATGGAAGATTCTTCTATCTCATTGATTGACATGGTTGTTAAGTATAACGCTAAAAAATAATTTCTGATGGATAATCAAAAGTTTAATACAGTATTCAAATACGGCTATATCGCGCTGTTGGTCATTTCATTGGTGATGACAGTGTGGTTTTGGGCTGCAGCTTCGGGAAAAGACTGCTTGGCTTGCAAGTTGTCGGTTTGTGAAGGTGTGGATGCCAACGGGCAATCATATATGTTGCCAGCCGATTCATGCGCTCTTAGCTATGAAGACATTATGGCTAAAGAGAGAAATCTTGGTGTAGATATCACAGAATGTAGTCAAGAATGTATCAATTATGCCGATACCTATTTGGTATTCGCATTCATATTGATAATCATAGCCGTTTGTTCCATGATCGTGTTGCTGTTCTATTCAGCATTCACAAGTGGCAAAAAGATGTCGAAGACAACTATGATAACAGCCATATTTGTCGTAGCAATTGTACTAATTGGTTTCTTGCTATCATCTGATGTAATTCCAGAAATCTTAGGATTTGACGGAGAAATCACGTTATTTGACGTAAAACTGACAGATACATTGTTATATACGGTTTACTTCTTGTTAGGAGGTGCCGTGGTAGCAATCCTGTCGTCATTTGTAATTAAGTTTTTAAGAAAATAGATAAACGAGAGGGAAAGCAATTTCCCTCTTTAATATCCAAAAGAATATGGGAAAGAAAGTTCCAGAAATAAATTCTTCTTCAATGGCCGACATCTCGTTCATGCTATTGATATTCTTCTTGGTTGCTACTACAATGGACACCGACAAGGGTTTGTTCCGTATGTTGCCTCCCTATCAGGATCCAACCGAACAACAGGAAGATATTAAGGTATTGGACAAGAACTTGTTCGTTGTGCTGGTCAACAAGGACGACAAACTCATGGTTGAGAAAAAGCCCATGAACTCTCGCGACTTACGCAAAGCCTGCAGAGAATTCTTGTTGAATATGAACAACGACAGCGAGGATAAACGCTATCCCGGCTATACCGAAGAAAATATCCCCGGTATTGGTACGGTAAAAGTCACGAAAGCTATTGTAAGTATTCAGAATGACCGTGCCACCTCGTATGATAAATATATTGAGGTGCAGAACGAAATCATTGCCGCTTACAACGAAGTGAAGGATATTTACGCAAAGAAATACTTCAAGAAACCTTTTAACGATTTGAAAGAGAATCAGCAGGATATTATTAAACAAATAATTCCTCAAAAGATTTCGGAAGCAGAACCTAAAAACATTGGAGGGAAATAGTTATGGCACAGTTTAGAAGTAAAGAAAAGAAAACACCTCCAGCTATTTCAACGCAGTCGTTGCCTGATATTATCTTCATGTTGATATTCTTCTTCATGGTATCGACAACTATGCGTGAAAGTACGTTATTGGTTAAGAAACCTCATTTGCCAAAAGCAACTGAATTCACGAAATTGGAGAAAAAATCGTTGGTAAGCAACATTTATATTGCAGCTCCAACGTTGCAATTGCAAAAGATTTATGGTACACAACCTGTAATCCAATTGAACGAATCAATTGAAGATTGCTCAAAAATCGTTCAGTTCGTAGAGTTGGAAAAAGAGTCAATGCCTGCAAACGACCGCTCAAAGATGACCGTTTCGCTCAAAGTTGACTCAAAGGCAAAAATGGGTATCGTAACCGATGTGAAAATGGAATTGCGTAAGGCAAATGCATTAAAAATTAGTTATTCGGTTGTACCGAAAAATTAGTTGTTTAAGTAGATTTCTCCCTTCGGTCGAAATGACGAGCGGATGGGATAAAAATAAAAAGAGGGAAAAGCGTTGCTTTTCCCTCTTTTTTATGGCGAATCAGGTCGTTGTTTCTTTCATGGATTCTTTACCTAAAAATAACAAAGTGTTCGCATTTTTATATATTTAACAGAATCTCTCAAGAGTTGTCGGAAATACGTATTTTATGATTTTGGCGAATTACTTCACCAAATTTTCTTTCAATAATTCACGGTGGAAAATATTTTTATATATTTGCATTGAGTAAAATTACTCAATGCAATGAGTAAAATTACTCAATAGAATAAGTAAACGAAATCAAATATGTACAAAAAGGCTGAATATCAAATAATTAAAAATCGAATAGAAGAACAAAGAAAGTTCATTCAAGTTGTTATGGGACCACGGCAAGTGGGAAAATCCACCGTGGTAAAACAAGTTTTGAAAGACTGTGAAATGCCGTACCAACTTTTTTCAGCCGATAATGTTCCCAAGTCAGACAACACGTGGATTTCTACCTGTTGGGATGCTGTGCGTAGCATATATGAAAACGACAAGAGCAAACCAATTCTATTAGTAATTGATGAGATTCAGAAAATAAAAAATTGGAGTGAAGCTGTAAAAAAAGAATGGGACGAAGACACGTTCAACGATAGAAATATAAAGGTTTTGATTCTTGGCAGTAGCCGTGTGTTGTTGGAAAGAGGACTGTCGGAATCGCTTGCCGGTCGTTTCGAAGTTATTCGTATGACACATTGGAATTATCTTGAAATGAAAGAATGTTTCAATTTCAATTTAGACCAGTATTTATTTTATGGTGGTTATCCTGGTATTGGGACTATGATTGATGACGAAGAACGTTGTCTGGAATATATTCAATCGTCAATTATAGATGCGACTTTGCAAAAGGACATTTTGTGGGACACTCCCATAGGGAAACCAGCCTTGCTCCGACAAACATTTGAACTCGGTGCCGCATATTCTGGACAAATGCTTTCGCTTACAAAAATGCTTGGTTCGCTCCAAGATGCAGGTAATACCGTTACGCTTTCGGGTTATCTTCGATTGCTTGACGAAAGTGGTTTGCTGTGTGCATTGCAGCGATATAGTGTGGATAATGCCCGACGAAGAGCGAGTATTCCAAAATTTCAAGTTTATAACAATGCTTTGAAAACCGTTTTCCGTCCATACACATTTGTTCAGGCGAAAGCCGACAGAACAGAATGGGGGCATATTTTTGAATCAGGTATCGGGGCATATTTGGTTAGTCAAGCGTATATCAACCGATTCGAGGTTTTTTATTGGCACGAGGGCAACGAAGAAGTTGATTTCATTCTGCGTAAAAAAGATTCCATTATCGCTATTGAAGTGAAAAGTAACGCCGAAAAATCAACGGTCGGACTTACAAATTTTAAAACGACTTTTAATCCTCATAGAGCGTTTATAGTTGGGAGTGGCGGTATTTCGGCGGAAGAGTTCTTGTCATTGGATATTCGGACATTGTTCTAAAAGTTTTTGAAGATTAGTTGTTTGATTTTGGCAATTCAAAATCAAACATTTTGCAGGGTGAGATTAAACAAATCAAAATTTTTACAAAAAAAAGTATTCGTATTTTTACTATATTTGTATAAATTAACACCAATAAAATGAGTTATAAATCTGTCGCAGACGTGTTGACATTGCTTAAAAATAACGGATTTGTGCAAGTTAGTCAGAAGGGAAGCCATATTAAGTTGAAGAACGGAGATAAAATAGTCATTGTTCCCAACCATGGGAAAAAGGGAATAGAAAAAGGAACGTATTTTAACATATTACGATAAGCAGGATTAAAATAGATAGGTATGGCAACAATTAAGGTTATAGTAGAATATGCAGGAAAGAATTTAAGTGCGTATATCCCTGACGCTCCGATTTTTACTGTTGGGAAAAACCTCAACGAAATTCGTACAAACATTGAAGAAGCCATTTCTTTGTATTTGGAAGACAATCCGTCGCCCTTGGAAATGTTTGCTGGAGACTATACGCTTGAATTACAGTTAGATGCTGCCACGTTTATCAATTGTTATAGTGGTATTTTTACAAAATCGGCGTTGAGTCATATTACAGGCATAAACGAACGGCAAATATGGCATTATGCGGCAGGAATGCACAAACCCCGCAAGGCACAAGTACAGAAAATTCAATCTGGCATTGACAGAATCTCTAAAGAGTTGTCGGAAATATGTATTCTGTGATATTTGGGGATTTAATTCGCCCAATATTATGTTTTTGAAGATTAGTTGTTAGATTTCGGGAATTTTGATTCCTTTTGAGAAAATTCAACCACATATAAGTTATTTCCGTAAAAAAGACTATTTTTGGAAAAGGGTTTCCCTGTGGGATTTTTATTTGAATTCAAAAAAATCAAAGGTGTGCCTTGTTTTGGCATACCACGAAAATATGTTTGTGGAAAATTTAAAGGTTGCTCCCGTTACAGATTAGGGAAAAATTATGAGATTTACTGTTTATGCGCATTTTTACAATGACGAAACGAGTCAAATTCAATATCGATGGAGAACTTTATTACAGTTTGGTAACTCTTGGGACATAGTTGGAACTGTTTATATGAAAAATCCAGGCAGTTCCGCTCCCATAGATTGCGTTACAGATAAAGAAATTCTCTGCCACTTAAATGGAATAGATGACACAAACAGTTGGTTTCTATTTTCGGTAGATCCTACTATGAGATTTATTGCTTCTATGATGCAAGAATATATGGATTATAACCATCGTCCATTAGAGGGTATTATTCAAATATTTAATCTATTCAATGTTAGAGATGCTGATTTAGAAAAGGCAAAACATAGACTGACAAAAAGTATTTGTGAAAAAACATTTACCATTGAAGAGGACATTAAACATTTGGTTGCTCCAATTTATATAGGTTGGGGCGGCTTATGGAGAGAAAAAACTCACGAAGAAAATGCTAGAAAGATTTTTTCGGCTGTATTGGAAAAAATGAATCCAACATATTTAAATCAATCTATCGAAGCGAATTGTTTTTATCATCCACAATATATTATGGGGAAAGGGAAAAACAATCCTCAGAGTATTTGGATTAGGCAATGTTTTTGTCAAAACACGACAGAACCAGAAAACATTCCGATCAAAATCCGTCCTGTATTAGATTCCAATAAAATTGCAAAATTGTTTTCCGAAAAAACAAAATTAGAAAAATATCAAAACGAGCGATATTTACTTTCAAACGATATTCAAGTTACCGTTGCTCATCAAGGATATGTAGCTATTCGACACGTGAATTTCAATGGTAAATTCAAGTATTCCACAGGGCAATATCCTAAGGTTACAGAAATACGTTCAATACTTGCCAAGTATGGGTACAACTTGAATTCTGAAGTATGGTTAGGGACCAAAAACTTTTCTGATTATTACGAAAATGAAAAAGATATTGTTGATAGCATTATCTTTGAATTGAAAAATATTAGTTCTGAAATATAAAAAAAATAAAACTACCATGAAAAGAAACTTCTCTGCTAACATTATAGCAATAATGCTATCATTTGTAAACATTGCTTTATTTGTATTTTTACTTGTCGCTACTGATTTATTTTCTCAAAAAGACTTGTGGTTTCAATCTTCATGTGTAATAATCGGAACGATAGTTACGGCCGTGATTACATTGCTATTGTTGAATGGTCAAAGCGACAAAGAAGAAGAGAATGAACGCAATGCGAAAGTATTTGAGGAAAAACTTGCTATTTATAAAGAGTTTCTTGGCAAACTTTGCGATGTGGTTAAAGATAAGAATATTTCTGACGAGGAATCTGTAGAACTTCAGTTTCAGGTTGCACAGATTGCTATGCACACAAAGCAAGAACGAATAAAGGAAATCAGCAAAAATGTTGTTGAAATAATAAATTCAGTACGAAATCCCTCAGAAGATGACAATGATAAACTTGTGAATAATTTATTTGGCATTCAGGAACAATTCCGCCAAGAATTGTATGAACCCAAAACTGACAATCAAAAGAATTGGAATGAAATTGTGAAAAATTTCGCGGAATTGGCACAAAACAACGAAAGTAATGGCTCTATTCCAAGTATTTTCATTGATTCGCAAGAAACTCCGGTCAGAAAATTTGAAACAGAGATAGAGAAAAATGTTGTTTCAAAAAACTATAAAACGTCTAAATTCAAGGAAGATAATGGTTTCGAAATATTATTATCAAAAGAAGGAAACTGTAGAAATTTCATACGTTTTATTAGATTAAACACAAAGCGAGGTGAATATTGCGTTCAAGTATGGCTAAATAATCTCGAAAATACAGAGAAACGAGATATTTATATAAATATAAAAAACAAGTTTTCACCTGCGGTATACTCTGCAAGCCATTGTGCTACAGTTTATTTCGACTACACCAATGGCAAATTCCGTTTCTTGGACACATTTGAAAACGAAATCAAAACATTAGATAAAGACACAATTAATACATTTGCAGATAGAATTATCGAAATAACAAAATTTGTAGAAAAACAATTATTACAATATTCCCCCAAAACCGTTCTAGGGTGATAGGGTGAGGATTTTTATAGATTGACAAATCAGATTTCTCCATATAATCATGACGGATTAGCAAGGGAAGCGAACGCCATTTTTTTCCACATTGCCTATATATATGCCTCAACGGCATAAAGCGGAATGTTTTCCATCCATCCTTGGTCAATGTATGGTCTCATTGAACAACGAAGTCCTTTAAATGATTTTTCCTTAAACTGCTGAATGAAAGTTGAGAATTTACACTTTTTCGGGGGAATGACATTTATTCTGCGACAAATCGCAATGTTTTTCAAAATCTCTATTTGAATCGCTCGGATTCCAGTACCTTCCTTGCTTTTTCTTTTCCAACAACCTTGCTCAGTTCTTCCTCGCTTGCACTTTTTATGGCCGATATGGTCTTGAAATTCTTGTATAGCAGTTCTATTGTCTTAGGACCTATACCTTCTATTGTTTCCAATTCGGAGGACGTGAATTTTTTCGAGCGCTGGTTGCGATGGAATGTGATGGCAAAGCGGTGCACCTCGTCTTGTATGCGTTCCATAAGATGAAAAAGCGGATCGTTCGGCTTTATGCCTACCACCTTGGGCGGGAAACCGAACAGTATTTCGCGGGTGCGGTGTTTTCGGTCCTTGGCAAGTCCCGCAATCGGTATGTCAAGCTGGAGTTGGTCTTGAATAACGTGGCGTGCCACTTCCATTTGTCCCTCGCCACCGTCAACAATGAGCAACTGAGGCAAATCCTCTCCTTCTTCAACAAGCCGTTTGTATCGACGGAAAATTACTTCTTCCATACTTGCGTAGTCATCGGGACCTTCTACGGTCTTGATGTTAAACTTGCGATATTCCGATTTGTTTGGCTTGCCGTCGGTGAAACGAACCATACCCGCCACCGGATAGGCTCCTTGTATGTTGCTATTGTCGAAACATTCTATGTTTTTGGGTAATTCGTTGAGTTGCAACGCTTTTTGCAATGATTCCAACAACTTCAGGGAATGACGTTCGGGGTCAACTCGCTTCATTTGCTTGAATTTCTCAACTTTGTAAAGGTGGGCATTTTGCTCCGACAACTGCAACAGATTCATTTTCTCGCCACGCTGAGGAACGTGGAATGTGACGCCTTCAATAGAAAAATCAGGCTCAAACGGCACAATAATCTCCTTTGCCGTACTCGGAATCTTTTGACGAATCTCGGTAATGGCAATACCAAGTATCTCCATAGGCGTTTCGTCAAGTTGTTTCCTGATTTCAAGCGTGTGCAGTTGCACAATGGCACCGTTCACAACCTTCAGGAAGTTGACGTACGCCGTATCGGTGTCGTCTAAGATGGAATACACGTCAACATTGGTAATGCTTGGATTTACAATGGTCGAGCGACTTTGATAACGGGTCAGTTCGTCGAGTTGTTCCTTTATTTCGCCTGCCATTTCATATTTCATTTCGGAAGAATAGCGAAGCATACGGTCCTTGAGGATTTTTATCACTTCGCCAATATTTCCCTTGAGAATGTCGCGAATCTCGGAAACAGCGTTGGCATAGTCCTCCTGCGACTGTTTTCCCACGCACGGAGCTTTGCAGTTTTTTATGTGATATTCCAAGCACACGTTGAACTTCCCTTTCTGTATGTCGTTGGTATTCAGAGCCAACGAGCACGTGCGCGGCTTGTATAATTGCTTAATAAGCGCCAACAGGTATTTCGCCATTTTTACGTTGGCATACGGTCCAAAATACTGCGAGCCGTTCCGTATAAAATGACGGGTAAGCGTAATGCGAGGGAAATTCTCGTTCTTAATAACTATCCATGGATATGTCTTGTCGTCTTTTAATAATACGTTATATCGAGGTTTGTATTTCTTTATTAAGTTATTCTCTAATAATAACGCATCTTGTTCACTTTTAACTATGAAATGTTTTATGGTAACTATCTTACTGACAAGAACTTTTGTTTTGGGGTGCGTCTGTTCTTTGTTGAAATACGAAGAAACACGACGTTTGAGATTTTTTGCCTTTCCAACGTAAATCAGCGTGCCATTTTTGTCAAAATACTGATACACGCCAGGATTCGTCGGCAAAGTTGCCAATTGTTCCTTGATGGAATCAAGCCGTTGTTCTTCCTTCGATTTCATAATTCAAAGATAACAAATAGGTGGAATTATGCATCTTTCGTTGATAATAACAAAGATAAAAAAATATGTATAGAAAATAAGTTGAGTATGAATGTGTTACAAAATAGATTGTCCTTTTGTTTGGAAAGATGGTTTGTTTATTGGGATAACGAAAAAAATCACTATTTTTGAAAAAATCTTACAGAAGGTTGTAACCATTTTATATTTTATCAAGTCTTACTATTGATTTTGAGAATAATGTTTACTGACGATGAAATTATAGAAGGATGTTTACGGAATGACAGGAAAATGCAGAAGGCTCTTTATGACAAGTATGCGGCTCGAATGTTTGCTGTTTGTCTGCGATACGCAAAAGACCGAGATGAAGCTTCTGACATGCTGCAAGACGGATTTCTAAAGGTTTTCACAAAGATGGATCAATTCTCACGAGAACATTCTTTCGAGGGGTGGATGCGACGAGTGATGACCAACACGGCAATAACAAATTATTATCAAAACAAAAAATATAATGAACAACAAAGTATAGATAATATTAACGAAACAGATATTGAGAATTTTGAATTTAAGGACAATGAATTTTCTAATGAAGAGTTGATGAACATAATACAGGCGATTCCTGACACATATAGGGTCGTTTTCAATTTGTTCGCAATTGAAGGGTACAAGCACAAGGAAATTGCAGACATGCTCAACATTGAAATTTCAACCGTCAAAACCCAATATCATAGGGCAAGAAAATTAATTCAGACGAAGTTGCAAGAATTGGAAAAAGAAAAGAATAATAATGTTGGATGAGAATAAAAATATAGAACAATTATTTAGCGACCGTTTCCGTGATGCTGAGGAGACTCCTTCCAACGACATTTGGGAGAAGTTGGAGTCAAACCTCGACAAACAAAACGTAGAAGGGCTATTCCAGACAGCATTCCAAAACGCTGCGGTAGAGCCTGCTGCGTCGGTTTGGCAGAAAATCGCGAAAACGCTTGCATGGAAATCGTTCCTTACGTTCCGATTCAACACGTTCAACGTTTATTATGCTTCGGTTATCACTGCCATTCTTGGAATTTCGGCTTCCCAATTCCTGAAAACCGACAGCCAGACGGGCATACTAAACAATATTGTAGAAACAACAGATATTTCTAAAATCGACGAGACTGCTTCCGTTGCCGAGGCAAATGACGTGGCAACGGGTGAAATTGCAGAATCGTCTACTACGACGCGCTCTGCCGAATCGTCGGCTTTATCAACTTCGTCAACAAAAGTTGATAATACCACTCATTATAATGTAGCGCAAAATTCAACCGTTGCGAAAGACGACGACTATGCTCTCGACAAGGATCCGAACAAGAAGAAACGCGGAACCGACGAGGATGCTCGGAATATTGACTGGTCGCATGTGCGATTGTCGGGTAACGCCTCTATATGTAAAGACGTGCCTTCGGTCTATGCTCTTGAAGGTCTGACAACACATGCCGACATCCAATGGAAATTGCCAAAAGCGGCAAAAAAGAACTCCGAAGTGGGACACAATGTTTCCATTATTTGGACGGAAGCAGGACAACAGACCATTACGGCTCTTGTGAAAGTAGGCGATACGAAAAAAACATATACTTACAATGTCATGGTCGAAGGCGTTGCCATTCCTGAAATCAAAGGTAAGGTGAAGGTTTGCCAAGGTATGGAGAAACAGTTGTATTATGTTGACGAAAAAGTGAACAACGACATTTCATATCTCTGGGAATCACAACATAACACGATTGACCAGATTGGAAACAAATACATTAACGTGGATTGGACAAAGAGCGGAAAAGACACGTTGTTCGTGACGAAAATCAATACGGTAACTGGCTGTAAGTCACAGACATCAGTAGGAATAGTGATATATCCCCAACCAAAAATCAATTTTGAAGTTCATCCTCTTGGCGACCAGGAATATGAATTTGCATTTACCGAAACGCAACGCAAAGGATATGTGTATGAATGGATGATTGAAGGCATGGAATACAGCGATGCAGTGGTTACTCACGAAGCATCGGGGTCGGGAAGTTCGTTCGTTACTTTGAAAGTGACCGACAAAAACGGATGTAGTTCAACGATACAGAAAGAGGTTGATTTCAACAAGAATTTCATTTCCGTTCCGTCGAAATACACCCCGGGCAGTGGAAAATACTTTGTTCCTCTTACCAATTCCGACTTGCAGTCGTATAAATTGGAAATCTATAATGCCCGTAACGAGAAAGTATGGGAATCAACCGAGCTGAGCAACGGGAAACCGGCTGTTGGTTGGGACGGCAAAGTCCGCGGAACTATGCAACCTCGAGGAAAATATATGTGGAAAATTTCAGCCACATTCGACGACGGAACCCAATGGAAGGGGGTTACACAACCAAACGGCAGTTGTAAGCCAAGTGGAATCTTCATCTTGGAAAACTAATTTTCCTTCTTGCTTTATTCGGAATCTTTGTATCTTTGGAAAAACTTTTTCACAATGAAAACAAGGTTCACTCTTCTTATTTTTCTTGCTTGTATGTCAATAAATTCGTTGATTTGTAATGCACAACCAGGTTATGTAGCAATTAAACCTATTTCGCCTACCGACAAAAATATTAGTTACGAAGGCCGTGTTCTTGTTGATGACAAGGTAGCCCACCTTTTTTATCCTGGCACGTCTATTTCTACCACTGTGAAATTGGGGGAAAGAGAACATCTCCTGGCATATTTTAACGAAACAGTTGCGTACTATTGGATTGAAATTTCTGGACAAAAGCCATACAAGGTATGTACAGAGAAAAATGGTCGCATACCGCTGCCTGTTCCTTCCAAAGAGATTCGTACCATACGAATCACATTGGCTTCGGAAGGAATTTATCATAATCCTGAATTTTATGGTTTTGAGGTATATAAATCTGCAGATGACATGGTTTATAAACTTTACCGTCCAGCAGGTGCTAATTTGAGGTTTGAGTTTATAGGAAATTCCATCACCTGCGGCTACGGCACCGAGGTTACCGACCGTTCGCCGTTCAACGATTCCACTTCGAATTTCTGTCACGGCTATGCATATCTGACCGCAAAGGCGTTTGACGCGGAAATTATGACGGTTGCCCGTTCCGGCATTGGCATTTACCGCAACTACGGTGAAAAAGATTCCGCCTTGTATTACGGCTGTATGCCCGACAACTACGAAAAACTCTGGCTCGACAGCGATAAGAAATGGGATTTTTCAAAATTCACTCCCGACCTACTGTTTATAAACCTTGGCACAAACGACACGTGGGAAATGTCGTCGTTCAATGCCGAAAAATACGAGAAGAATTTCCGTAAACTGATGGATATGGTGACGGCTCATTACCCCACCACGACCGTAGTGCTTCTTACTGGCAGTATGATGGGACCCGAGGCACTTGCCGCCGTCAAGCCGATTTTGGATCAATTGCAAAAGGATTATAGCACCAAAAAACGACTAGTATATCGCTTTGATTTCACGCCAGTTATGGGCGACGGAGCCGACTGGCACCCAAGTTCGGCACAACAAGAAGCAATGAGCAAGGAATTGATTCCGTTTGTGAAAAAGATATTGGAGAAATAAGCGCAAAAACTTAGAATCAGCATAGAATTCTGTACTATATTCTGTTGTAGTGTACTTTGTATTCCCATCTTTTTTTAATTCTTGAAAAATGCTATCTTTGCCCTGATTAAAATTTATAAACAATGAAAGCAAAAATAGCAGTTCTTCCAGGTGATGGTATCGGACCAGAAATCATGGAACAAGGTGTAGCCGTTATGCAGGCTATCTGTAAAAAATTCGGACATGAATTTTCATATGAATACGCCATTTGTGGTGCTGACGCAATCGACAGAGTTGGCGATCCGTTTCCAGAAGAAACATTCAAGGTTTGTATGGATGCTGATGCCGTTTTGTTCGCATCGGTAGGTGATCCAAAATTCGACAATAACCCTAACGCGAAAGTTCGCCCAGAACAAGGTTTGTTGGCAATGCGTAAGAAACTTGGTTTGTTCGCAAACATTCGTCCTGTAGAAACATTCGATTGTCTGGTACACAAGTCTCCTTTGAAAGAAGAATTGGTGAAAGGTGCAGATTTCATTTGTATCCGTGAATTGACTGGTGGAATGTATTTCGGTGAAAAGAAGGAAGGTGACGATGTGGCATACGATACAAACTACTACACTCGCAAAGAGGTTGAAAGAATTTTGAAAGTTGCATACGAATATGCCCGCAAACGTCGTAAACATTTGACAGTTGTCGATAAGGCTAACGTATTGGCATCCAGCCGTTTGTGGAGAAAAATCGCTCAGGAAATGGCTCCACAGTATCCTGACGTGACAACTGACTTCATGTACGTTGACAACGCTGCAATGCGTATGATTCAAGAGCCAAAATTCTTTGACGTGATGGTTACTGAAAACACGTTTGGCGATATTTTGACTGACGAAGGTTCTTGTATTACAGGCTCTATGGGCTTGTTGCCATCGGCTTCAACAGGAGAACACACTCCTGTGTTTGAACCAATTCACGGTAGCTGGCCACAAGCAAAAGGATTGAACATTGCCAACCCGTTGGCTCAAATCCTTTCGGTTGCCATGTTGTTTGAATATTTCGACTTGAAAGAAGAAGGAACATTGATTCGCAAGGCAGTAAACGCTTCGTTGGACGCAAATATCCGCACTCCCGAAATTCAAGTCGAAGGCGGTGCAAAATATGGAACAAAAGAAGTTGGCGCTTGGATTGTTTCATATATTGAAAAAGCGTAATCTTTTTTGACGTTTGATTCTATTTATGTAGAGACGTTGCACGCAACGTCTCTACTTTTTTTACATCGGATTTGTGAAAATCAACAAAAAAAATTATTTTTGCAACAATTTTATGGCGAATTCGTCTAATGGCTAGGACACCACCCTCTCACGGTGGATATTCGGGTTCGAATCCCGGATTCGCTACAAATCCTTATCAATCTTCAATTAAAACGAGTATTTGTCCTTCCACAAGGACTGCATATAGCGTTTTGTGTCATCCTCACGCTTGTTTTCGGCTGCTTTCCAGAACGACTCATGAGAAAGTTCTTTGGGAAGAAATTCCTGTTTCACAAAATGTCCAGGATAATCGTGGGAATATTTATAACCGTCGCCATAATTCAATTCTTTCATCAAATTGGTGGGTGCATTGCGTAAATGAAGCGGCACGGGCAACATACCCGATTTTTTCACCTCTGCCAACGCTGCATCTATCGCCAAATATGCTGAATTGCTCTTGGGCGACGTTGCCAGATAAATCGTCGTCTCCGACAGGATTATCCTTGCTTCGGGCATACCAATCACCGACACGGCATTGAAGCAACTTTGTGCCAACAACAGTGCGTTGGGATTTGCCAACCCAATATCTTCCGAAGCCGAAATAAGTAAACGACGAGCAATGAATTTTATGTCCTCGCCACCTTCCAGCATTCGTGCAAGCCAGTACACGGCGGCATTCGGGTCGCTTCCACGAATTGACTTAATAAATGCTGAAATAATATCGTAATGTTGCTCGCCACCTTTGTCGTACAATGCGATATTTTCTTGTAACGTATTGGTTACTATATCGTTGGTGATTACTATCTTATCTTTTCCCGCCTGCGCATTGATGACAATTTCCAACACGTTCAGTAACTTTCTTGCGTCGCCACCCGAAAAACGCATCAGTGCTTCGTCTTCTTTTATCTGAATATCTAACGATTTGAGCACCAAATCTTCGGACAACGCCTTTTTAAGTAGTTCTTTAAGGGAATCTCTATCCAACGATTTCAGCACATACACTTGGCAGCGCGACAACAAGGGGGAAATAACCTCAAACGAAGGATTTTCCGTCGTTGCGCCAATCAGGGTAACCGTACCGTTTTCCACAGCAGCCAGCAAGGAATCTTGCTGCGACTTGTTGAAACGGTGGATTTCGTCAATAAATAAGATAGGATTGGGAGCATCGAAAAACTGTGAATGTTTTGCCTTGTCCAAAACCTCGCGAACTTCCTTCACGCCCGAATTTACGGCACTTAACGTGAAAAATGGTCGTTCCAGACTTTTGGAAATAATTTGGGCCAAGGTGGTTTTTCCCACACCGGGAGGGCCCCAAAGAATCATCGACGAGATTCGTCCCGATTCAATCGTATTGCGAAGCACAGCACCTTTGGCAACCAAATGTTTTTGTCCCAAATAATCGTCCAGCGATTTCGGACGCATTCTTTCCGCTAAAGGTTGTTGTATCATATCGTTCCTTGTCTTCGTTTAATAAGAATTTCCAAGTCTTCGCGAGTGTCTAACTTGTTGTATTCCCCGTGCAAGAAATAGGTGACGTCGCCCGTTTGTTCCGAAACGACTAGCACCAATGTGTCGGTTTCCTCGCTCATTCCCAATGCGGAACGATGTCGCATACCGAAGCCCATAGGCAAATCCATCTGTTTTGACATAGGCAACACGCATTTTGCCGCCACGATTTTTCGGCCCACAATCACGACTGCACCATCGTGCAATGGCGTGTTTTTATAAAAAATGTTCTGCAACAATGCCGACGAAATTCGTGACTCAATCAATTCTCCCGTTTGCAACTGCGACCACGCCGTTTCCTTTTTGCCCGAAAGCACAATCAAGGCACCCGTTTTCGACTGCGCCATTGTAAACACGGCGTCGGAAATTTCGGTGATGGCTTCCATAGGAATGATTTCCTGGCTAATGTTAAAAAACTTGGCAAGCCGTTTCCTACCACGGGAGCGGAGCGATTTGTTACCAATCATCGTCAAGAAATTTCGAATTTCCGACTGGAACAAAATCACCAACGCAAGGCCGCCAATGCTGATGAACTGCCCGAAAATCCTCGTCAGCATTTCCATGTGCAATGCACGAACGATAAGCCAAATCACGTAAAAGGCAATGATTCCCAAAAACACATTCATACCTGCCGTACCACGTATCAGCTTGTAAATCTCATACATAAGCAGTGCGACAAGAAAAATGTCAACAAAATCAACGAACTGAAATGATATAAATAACGGAATCATATTTCTAACCTTGCGTCAAAGATAGGAAAATTTTTGATTATGATTGTGCTAACGGAAGTTCTACACAAAAAGTTGTGCCTTTGTCAATTTCCGTCTCAAAATAAATTCGTCCATTCGACGATTCGGCAACACTCTTGCAAATAGCCAGTCCAAAGCCGCTTCCCGTTGATTTCGTAGTGAAATGTAACTCAAAAATACGTGATTGTATTTCTTCAGGAATTCCCCGACCGTTGTCTATCACTTTTATAATAGCAAAATCAGACTTCTCTGATTTTGACACAGTTACGCGAACCAAACCCTGTCGTTCCTTCGGAATGGACTGAATGGCATTCTTTATCAAATTATTGAACAGGCGAATCGTCTTTTCCTTGTCGGCCAAGACAAAAACGGGTGTTTCGGGCAATTCGGCACGAACCTCCACGTTTTCATCGTGAGAAAAGATAACTACACAACTCTGTATCAACTCGTTAATATCAATCTTTTCAAGATTTACTTTCGATAACTTTGCAAAATCGGAGAAAGAAGTCGCCGTATCGGCAAGAGTATCAATTTGTTCTATCATTGTCTTAGAGATAGACTTTAAGCGTGACTCAAAGCGTTCGTCTTTTTCGTCCCATGAGCGATTGAGCAGTTGCAAACTCAATTTCATTGGCGTGAGCGGATTCTTGATTTCGTGGGCAATTTGTCGAGCCATTTCTCGCCATGCACTTTCGCGTTCGGCTTTGGCAAGTTTCTCGGCACTCACGCTCAGCTTGTCAATCATTTCATTATAATTCTGAATCACGCCAGTAAGTTCGTCAGGAACCTGCAAGTCGATTTTCTCATTTTCTTCGCCAACCACCACGCTTGTCATCTTGTTTTGCAAGATTGTCAACGGTTCCGAAACCCTTTTGGCAATAATGACCGAAATAATTGCCGCAAGCAAAAGTAAAATCACGAGAATATTCAAAAGTCCCATAATCAAGCCAACCATCTGTTGTTTGAATTCCTCCTCGTTTGAGAAATCAGGCAAGTTCAAATAGCCCAAAACCTGATTTTGAGTGTTCGTTACCGCAATGTACGACGACAAATACTGCAAATCGCCTATACTTTCTTCTTGTGAAAATGTGGAACGACTTTTTTCTATCATTTGCACGTATGCGCGCGTCGGCATTTTCTCGTTCACCAGTCGGAATTGGAAGATCTCTGGTCGCGACGAAGCGTACAAATCGCCATTGACATCGAATAAATTCACGTCGGTTGCATACACACTCGACAATTCCACCAACAAATTTTTGATGTATGCTTTCTCGGACAGCGGAAGCGACGGCAAATCCTGATAAGTTTGTGAGAATTGCTTGGCAACCGAAACCACCTTCTCTTCGAGGAATCGTTTTTGTTGTCGTTCATTATATGATTTGATAAACAAAATCACACTCACGGCAACAATCACAAACGCGCCCAAAAGCAATCCTACCAATGATTGCTTGATTTTTGCCGACAACGAATGATTTAACGTAACGGAAGTCTTGTCGTAACACTTCAAGAAAATGAGCATCAGCAACAAGAAATACAAAAATATGTATGGGAACCACATCAAGTAATTCTTAAACTGATACGTTCTATTACTCACAACCACAACAAATTGGTTGTTGATTTTATAAATCAGATGAACGGTATGGAGTTGTTCATCGTACAAGGTAGTAAACGTCTCATCGCATTGTAAATCAAGTTTTTGCGGATAACGAGCGCGACCACGTTTAGAAATGAGATTTCCGTTCTTGTATTTTGCCGAGGAGAAGTTACCAATGTCAATGGTCTGAAATTCATCGTCTAACAAGATTTTTGGATACCCGAACTCCTGTGAATTCTGTTTCGAGTGCATTTCAATATACAGTTTCGCAGTGCTTCCATTGGGCATCGCATATTGTATGGAATCAAAATAGGTGATGTTTCCGTCTTGGTTATTTATAAAGTAATAATTTGTGTCAGAGATACTTTTCCCACTTGACATAATCATTTGCTTGAAATAGCGCTCACAATTATCTAGTTTATTTGTAGTTGTAAAGCTCGTGTCGGTACCACACACCGTACATTCCAACTCGTAGCGATTCAGCCAACCGGTAAAATACGTCTTTTGTAAATAGTTCTTGATTTCCACATCCTTTTGCCCCGGCTGTCGCATAAGCTTCTGTAACACAGCGTCTTTTCGTGTTGATTTATATACCGAAGCTAAATACGCCTCGGCCACTCCGTCCTGCTCGTCAGCCAAGTCAGTCGCTATTTCCATACGCAACATTTCCTTGTGCTTGTTCAAGTACATCGAAACCGCCATTTCCACGTACAGAACCGACAATATCAGAAAGAGCATTTTCAAGAGAAATTTGGGGCTTTCGTATCGGCGGAAATATGAAAGCAGTATGATAGAAACTATTGTAATACAATAAAAACCAACTAAATACACAAAGAACTCCGACGGAGAAATAAAAATGAATGTCAGTACCGGCATCAGCAAACAAATGCCAATCAATAGAAGCAACGAGTATTTTTGGGGAAATTCAAACTTACTGGAGAGTCGAAAACAATATACAAAATAGAGAAACAAGAATGAACCAATTTCAAAATAAGCGACAAAACTCAACACGTTTGTACTCAATAGATTGAATAGCTCCAGCTCAATATCAGAATGAAGTGCCAAATACTTGATAAATCCCGTTGCTGTACCACAGAATGCGAACGAAGTCACTGCGAAACAGATATACCGTATTATTTCTTTCTTTCTCCTAATTTTATCCCAATTTTTCCCGTAGGTGAACGTAAATAAGGCGACTTCAAGTATTATCATACATTCATAATACAATATATGTGATCCGGGAACCAATTTTATCAATCCAACCCCCACAACCCCCATTAGAATGTATTTCAAATAAATGTGCAGGGAAGATGTGCCTAAAAACAAAATAAAAAAGGCGAAACTTAACACAAACAAAATCAAAGGCAAAATCTCTTTCCATTTGTTATTATCCTGCAATACAGCCGGGTTAGAAATCGACAGCAAAAAGTTGCCTTCTAAATCGTAAATAAAAGATGTGTTATCGCACGGCTCATTGTAAACCTCAACGGTGCCATTGACATTGAAATCTTTTTGAAACGCATTTCTAATATATTCATTCTCAAAAGGATACTGCTTTTTAATTAATGTTAGTACAAAAAACTCACGATTGTCTTGTTTCCCGTAATGCATCAAGTACCACGCATTACCGCTGAAAAATATTTTTGCATCCTGTTTCAGAAGTTGGTAAATGGGAGAAATCGTATTGTCGGACCAATAGGTAAGTTTTTGGTTTTCAAACACAAAGAATGTAATATTCTGACTTTGTATCCAAGCGTTCTTCTTTTGTCGAAAAACATCGTAATCGCTGAACTTTGCCGAATCGGGCAATGCCTGCACATCGGAACAAAAACGTTGGAGAAAGCGTTCTTTTTCGTTTATAATTTTTTGAAACTGAACAACTTGCCGTTGCGAAAGTCCGTTGTCAAACGTTATTTTCTGCAATGTGAAACCAACTGCCACTGCGACAATCGCACACAGCAAAAACAAAATCTTCCGAAATGAAAACTGTCTTTCCATACAAAACCTTTCCCCAAAAATAATACTTTCACTGAAAATTTTTGCAATAAACGTTGCTTTTCAAAAAAATACATTTATTTTTGCAACACTTTTTCGGGGTATAGTACAGTCCGGTTAGTATGCTTGGTTTGGGACCAAGAGGTCACAGGTTCGAATCCTGTTACCCCGACGGAGAAAGGGATGAATCATATGATTTGTCCCTTTTCTTTTTTCAGTCATTGCCAATTCAAGGGATTTTCTAATTTTGCAGTGATATGATTGCAATTACACAACAAGGAGTAGAGGAAATTTTTCGCTTCAAGGTCAAAGCGTCGCTTACGTTGGAATATCTTCCAGCCAAAGCTGTTGCGGCGTGTAACGAAAAAAACGCTCTTTTTTTCTCTACGTTGATTTCCGCTATGGCCAATGCCAACGGCGGCTCCATTTTTATTGGCATCCATTCTACGAGAAAAATACCTCGTACCATAGAACCTATAAGCAATAACGACGCAATTGATTGGTTACGAATGCTTTGCAAGACGGAAATTTCTCCTGAAATACCAGATTGCATCGTTGAAAAAATTGTGGTGAACGAACAAGGCGGTTACATCATCGGCATTCACGTTCCGAATAGCCACAAAGCTCCGCACATGAGCGGCGACAAACGATTCTACAAACGTTCCGACGTGAAGACAATGCTTCTCGAGGAATACGAGATTCGTGATTTGTACACAAAAGGCAAACGCCCTGAAATAGAATTATTTAGTGTGACAAACACAGGCGGAATTCCGATTATGGCAGGAGGCAAGTTCCAGAAAATCAACTTCTATCCTCGCTTTTTGGTGAAAAACACGGGCAATAGCGTCGAACGATTCTATAAGATTGAATTGTCGGTTCCGTCCGCCATCAACAACCCGAATTTCAACACAATGTCGGAAAATTTCTCTCGTTTCGAAGACGGAAACACCATCTATAGTTTTTCGGGAAAGACTATTTTGTTCCAAGGCGAGATTGCTTCGGTTGTAGAGCCGAATTTTGTGGTTGACGAGCAATCATATAAAACGTTCGAGGACGGAGAAATTACACTTCGTGTATTCTTTTCATCGGGCGTGCAAGCCAAGAGTTTCCACTGCAAGGAATTACTGCTTTACCGAAACAAACAAATCGAGTACAAGGATTTTTCGGCGGTGGCAATAATGGCGGGAAAATAGTTGACTTTGGGCTAGGTACCACTATTGCACAATACCGTTGTCCTTCAAGAATTTGATTAAATCCGTTCCCATTTTATCTTGTTGTGCCGCACAAGGATGCCAATCAGCACCTGTTCCTGCAACTGTCTTGAAATCAAAACGATAGAATGGGTGCGATTCTGAATTGTAATCAGATTGTATTGCATTTAAAATCGCCTTTACCTTCGTTAATCCCGCACCATTCATCATACAACCCGTCAACAAGATGTATTTTGAATTCGGATAATGCGAGATAACCGTATTTAGGAAATTCCGAAACGCTGTCTCAAAATCTTCCTCGCTGAACGTATCCATATTCCATACATCATTTGTTCCAAGATTAATAAACACCACATCAGGGGTGTATTGAGAAAAGTCCCACGTTGTGGAAGAACTCAACCACGATTTTTCATACACATCTGGCATAATTCCAAAATCGGCCTGATTCCCATAGTTTCTATATACGCCAATACCAGAGCGAGCCACGACCATACATTCTGCATTGAATTCCTTGGTAGTCTTGTACGCAAAGGAATGACAGAAATTCGACGTAGAATCGTTGAATGGCGACCTGTCGGTCACTTCGGTACCATATCCACACGTGATGGAATTGCCAATAAACTCAAATTTGACGGACTTCTCGGCTGGTTTCGTCAGTTCTGCATCGTCTTCAATGACAAATCCGTAGAATTTAGGATTTTTGTATAAGCCCTCGGAACAAAGCGTTACCCTCACCGTATGATTCCCATCTTCCAAGCCACGAGCAAGCCAAAACGTCGCCGGGTTTTGCTCCGAATTCGGCACTCGGTTATTCTTTTTGCTCGTACAAATCTTAAACGGCTCTTGGTCATCAACCTCAACCCAATAATATGCAGCTACTGGATTGAACTTTCCACTGATTGCCGTTCCCGTAAACTCTGTAGAGAACGACGTCCCCGGATATAAGTACTGTGCCGATTCGGAGTCAATAATAATACGACCTTCATGATGAATTTTTTCATCCGACACGCTTACAAGTTTTTGCGGGTTGGCATACACCGTAATCTTTATGGAATCCTTTATCTTGGAATCTGCATTGGCAATGGCATATATCCACGTCTTGCCAACCGAATGTGTGGTAATGACATTATCCTCAATCGTAGCAATCGATTCATCAAGCACGCTCCATTGAAACGACTTATCTTCGGCATCGTCGGGCAAAAGCGTTACGGAAACACCTTTAGTCTCACTTGAATAGGCACAAAATTCCTCAATATCGCAACCTATTGTTTCCACAACAACAGGTGCTGGCGTTTCCTCTGGAGAAGTTTGCTCTTCAGGTTGCACATTGTCAGTATCTTTGTTGCAACCAGTAAAACCAATAATTCCTAAAATAGTAAGTAGAAAAAAATGTTTCTTCATAAGACATATTGTTATAAAACCCAAAGTTACAAAATAATTTTCACTCTGTATAGACAATGTATTGTTATTTTATGCTCCACGATGAAAGCGAATATGTGCTTTCCCACGTGCAAAAAGAATCAGGCAAGAAACTGAAAAAATCAATATTGGTAAGTTTTTCAACGCTATCGACCGACATTGCGTAAGCCGAAAGTGGCTTATGCCCTGCATCGTTGTCAAACACAAAACCAATGGATTCGTAGGTGCCATCTTTTTCTTTCAATAAAACCTTGAAAAACTTATCGGGAACGGCTATTTTATTATAGCCAATCGTTTGATAATCAGCCGAAACAATAGGTCCGCAGGCAATGTAAATTGCCCCGAATTTTCGTGCCAAATCACGGATTTTTTCTTCCAAAATACGCCAATCGCCAGAATTCAATGCATGATTTTGTGGACAAACGTTCGACAAATAAAAACTCTCCTTCATGGCGATATAACTCCATTTCATATCGCCTGCCGGAGCCATGTGTCCTCTATCGTAACCAGAATTTTTGTAGTCATTTGCCGAAATCACGACACCCGATGCCTGCGGGTCGGGTTCGAAACCACCAGTACGAGGCACTTCGCCCAAAGTCTCCTGATCGGTAAGCTGATACGCAACCCAGTTGGGAATATGCAACATCTTGTTATAACTCACCGTGTATCCAGTATTTTCAATTATCTGACTTTCACGATTATCAAGAATGGTCGCAAGCTCTTTTTTTATATCGGATTTTTGTTGCACCGCAGTTGGTGCAGGATATGCCGCAAGAAAAAAAAGTGCTACTCCGAAAAATAGCACTTTTTTGTGAATCAGTCTTTTCTTGCTCTGATACATTAATCTCTGTTAAGTTTTGATAACAAACGGAGTATTTCCAAATACAACCACACCAATGTCATCATAAGTCCAAACGCGCAATACCATTCCATATATTCTGGTGCGCCACGTTCCACGCCATTTTCAACATTCTTGAAATCAAGAATGAAATTCAACGCGGCAACGACTATAATTACCAAGCTTATGCCAATGCCAAGAGGTCCCGAACTATGAAGAAATCCTACGCTTGAGCCAAAGAAACCCATAATGATGTCGATTAGGTACACAAGTGCGATTGCACCCGTGGCAGCAAACAAAATCATAGTGAATTTTTCGGTTGGCTGAATAATTCTGCTTTTGTACAAGTACAACATTACGAAGAAAACACCAATCGTAAGCATAATCGCATTAAACACAATGCCGCTTCCAGCACCAGTTTCGGGGTCAACCATCGACATTTCATAGAAAGCCGAAATTGCACCCAAAACGAGTCCTTCGCAAATGGCATAAATTACACCTGTCACTTTTGCTTTTTCAGGTTTGAAAATGGTGATGAACGAAAAGATTGTTCCCACAATAAGTCCGCCCATCATAATAGGGGTAACCATCGCATTGCCGGCAAACGCCATTTTCCACGTCAAAGTTGCCGCAACAAGTATGATAGCCAACAATGTAAGCGTCTTGTTGACCGTTCCTTTGATTGTCATTGTGTTTCCGTAAGTAAAATCCAAATTGTTGATTACTCTGTCGGAAAACGCTGGGTTTGAAGTTTTTTCTAACATAATTTTCAATTTAACAGTATTCTAATGTTTGTACCAATTCTTGTAATTGTAACTCAAATTTTTCCTCTTTATTATGTGCACAAATATATTTAGTTTTTTCGATTATTGCATCTTTTAAATCTTTACGACGAAATGCAAGTTCCTGAAATGCCTTCTCTATTGACTGAAATACGAAATAATCGGTTGTGCACACGTCTTTTTCAAAGGAAATGAGAATGTCGTGTAGGTCATTTTCATCGCCAAAGCGCTGTTGCATTGTCAGACGGGCAATGGTAAGATAGCCAGCCATTTTCTCAAAATTCGAATTGCGTCGAATCCAGTTTTTTGCTAACGACAAAGCATTGTCGCGCTTTGAAAACAGATTCATTACCGCTATTTCGACCATTTCATTATTGGTGCAACCTGCAAGATATTCCTCTATTTTTTCATCGGAAATTTGTTCGAAATCGGCAACCATAAACGAAAGCAACTTTGCCTCGCGGAAATTCTCCTTCCACAGTTGGTCTGCCAACTCTTGATTTCGCCCTATTTTATTTGCAAAATTCAGCAGAAGCAACGACGAAACGCCGTAATTCATATTATAATTCAATCCGCTGTTACGGATTTTTTCCGCAATTTCGCCATCTTGATGATGACGAATAAAGGTGAGTGCTTTTGCCAAATCAGTCGCCATAATTAAAATTTTATCCCAACTACCAAAATGTCGTCGATTTGTTTTTCGGAACCTTTCCACGTATCAAGTTGTTTTGAAAGATTGATGAATTGTTCCGACATATCCAAATTCTGCATATTGTGAATCATTTCAATGAAGCGTCGCGACGAGAAACGTTCGTTGCTGTTGCTACCAAACTGGTCGATATATCCGTCGCTAAACAGATAAATGCTCGTTCCTTTCGTCACGGAAATCGTTTTTTCCTCAAAAAAGATTTTCTTATTCTGCTTAACTGCGTGCATTCCACCAATCGAGAAAAGCGATGTGGCAATCAAATCGGTTTTTCCGTCTTGTTCCACAATCATTTTTTGACCGGCTCCGGCAAAAGTCAGTTCCGACGTGTTTTTATCGTAGCGAATCAGCGAAACGTTCATTCCGTCCTCCTGCGTGTCCTTGTCCTCGTTTTGGCGAAGATTTATAATAACCTCACGGTCAAGCACGTTCAATATCTCCGCCGGACTTGTCACATGCTGCTCGTTAATAATCTGATTTAGTAACGTGTTGCCAATCATCGACATACAAGCGCCTGGCACGCCGTGACCAGTACAATCGACTACGGCAAAGAATATCGAATCGCCGACAGTCGAAAGCCAATAAAAATCGCCACTCACCAAATCCTTTGGCAGATAGAAAATGAAATTCTGTGGAAACTGTTTCGCAATTTCCTCATCGGGTGGAAGAATGGCTTTTTGTATATGTTTGGCATACATCAGACTGTCAAGAATCTGCGTGTTTTTTTTCTCCAAAGTATCGTTCGCAATTTTTATATCCTCGTATGCCGATTCTACTTCTAATTGTTTTTGTTTCAAATCATTAAGTGCCTTTTTCTTTTGAGAATACTGTCGGTACAAAAGAATAGAGAAAATTATGATACCCAACAAGATACATGCGAGAATACTCAGATAGGTTCGTGTTTGGGATTGTTTCAACTCTTCCTCGTGAAGTTTGAGTTGCTGGTTTTCGTTGATTTGTTCCAACATTTTTATGTCGGCTTCGAATTCCAATTCGGTGATTCGTTCTTTGTTCTTATCGTTTTCCAACGACTGCGAAAGGGTTACATATTGCTCGTAATAGTCCAACGCCTTGGCATTGTTGCCTTGCTGTTTCATCAACGAATAGAGCGAATAAACGACATCGCAAATCAAAGATTTTTCCTCGCACTGTTTTGCCAAATTCAGCGCTTCCTGATAATAGGTTTCGGCACTCGTTGCGTCGATATTGGGAGCCACTTGGGCAAGTTTCCCCTGATTATACGTAGTGTACGCCTTGCCAAGAAGATTGTCGGCATAAAACAATTTTGCCGTGTTGTACAAATCCTTGGCTGTCTGATAATTACCCATTTCTTTATTCAGATTGCCCTGAAAAGTGTAGATTCGGGCTGTATTCAGCGAGTCGCCAATTTCCTGATAGGTTTGCGATGCTTTGGCATAATATGTTGTCGCATGTTTGCACAAATCCTTATTTTTCGCAACGATACAAGTGTCACGATAAACCATTCCCAAGCGTTCATACGTGCTTGCTATCGCTTTTTTGCTTCCTATCATCTGATTGATTTCCAGCGCATTTTCATAAAAACGGATGGATTCCCTATATTTTTTCTGATTCTTATACAATCCACCTATTGCGTTCAAAATCAATGCCTGTGCCTCCTTGTTGTCGGTTTGGTTACGTAATTCAAGGGCTTGGCCATAGTATTTGATGGCTTCCTTGAAATTATCCAAGTCGCGGTGCACGGTTCCTATGTTGAACAACGTGGCGGCAATGTCGTTCTTATCGCCCAACGATTTACGGAGTTCAAGCGATTTTGTGTAATACTCCTGCGCCTTGTCGTACACCTTCAGTCGAAAATAAAAATTTCCGATACCGTTCAACGTATATGCCTCGCCAACTTTGTCGCCTTCCTGTGCCTGAATATCGGCGGCAGACATAAGATAGGAGAGGGCGTCGGCATATTTGTGCATACCTACATATGCCGAACTTATGTTATTGTACAAATCAGCAGAGGAATGAGGCGCATCACCGTATTTTCGCTCTTCGAGGGCTGTTTCATAATTATGTATCGCATCGTCGTACTTTCCCATCTGCATATATACGTTTCCTATGTTCTTGTAACAATCGGAAACGGCAAGACGGTTGCCTAATACTTGTTGTAAACGCAATGCTTGATTATGATAGTAAAGTGAAGAATCATACACGCTTAAATCCTTGTAAACTTTGCCAATGTTGTCAAGAATTATTGCGGTTTGTTCATTGGTTTCACTCGTTTTTAATGCCTTGTTCATATAAAACATTGCCGAATCGAACGAACTGGTGCGATAATGCAAAACACCGAGCGTAAAATACGAATCGGAAAGCATTGCGGCACTATTGGTAAACGTTGAATAATAAAACGCCTTCTGAGCCGTTTCAAATGCTTTTTGTGGCGATGAGTTCAAATAATTCTCCGCCAGCGTGTGTAACGTGTGGATTTTCTCGTTGCCTTTCGCTTCTTTTACCCGTATCTCCAAACTGTCAATCGTGGCATTTTGCCCCCAAACCATTGTCGATACGAGGAGAACGAGAATTGAAGATATATATTGTCGTTTCATATTTTTAAACACAAAATCGTTTCTGATTTGGGGTAAAAGTACGCATTTTGCTGAATAATTCCCCAAAGGATAGAAAAAGTTTTGGGTGGAGTGTGTTGATTTTGTGATTACTTATATAATAATGTATTAGTAAGTTTAGTATTGAAAAATATTTTTAGAAAACGAACAATCTTTGAATTTTGTAGGTTGAGAATAATAAAATGTTTTTCTTTGCAACAAAAAAATGATATGACCTGTTTAATTAATTTGCAAGATATGGAATTCTACGCCTATCACGGTTGTTTTGAGGCGGAGAAGAAAGTTGGCAATCGCTTTATTGTTAACGCGTGGCTGGAATATGATTCGACGAAAGCAGCGAGTACCGATAATATTAAGGATGCATTGAATTATCAGACAGCATACGAGGTCATAGCCGAGCAAATGAGCAAGGCGTCTTCTTTGTTGGAGAATGTGTGTCAACGAATTATAGATGCTTTGTTTGAGAAATTTCCTGAACAACTAACCGTTGCGCAAGTTGATGTGGCAAAAATGGCGCCTCCTATGGGTGGCAAGATGCGTTCAGTCACTGTTACGTTGCGTCGTGAAAAAGACGAAGAAGATGCCTCTGTTTTGTCTGAAGAAGAGACTTCGGCAAGTATTCAGGCAACCATGTTTTCTATCCCTTCTTGTTAACTTTTTTCGTCTTAGGGGTAAAAATACGCAGAATTTTGGGTTAAAAGGTCTTATAATTTGTTGACAAACACCTCAAAGATCGCTCGTTTTCCCTTTGAAATAAAATTTTAATCTATTGATAATCAATGGTTAAGAAAAAATATTTAAAAAAAGTTTCAAGAAGTTTTGTTAAATAAAAAACTATTTGCACATTTGCAACCCCGAAAGACAAGAACGCTCCTCCACGTGAGGGTGTGAGTCAGAAAGGGAAAGTACATTGATATAATGGGAAAGCACCTTACTAATTGATTAGTAAGAAAATTTGGGTAAAGTTTTATTTTGAGCGATTAATCTGCGAACAAAGAGATTAATAAAAAGATTAACAACAACGAAGAGTTTGATCCTGGCTCAGGATGAACGCTAGCGGCAGGCTTAACACATGCAAGTCGAGGGGCAGCGAGATGTAGCAATACATTGTCGGCGACCGGCAGACGGGTGCGTAACGCGTATGCAACCTACCCACCACAGGGGTATAGCCCGGCGAAAGCCGGAATAATCCCCCATGGTTCCAACTCACCGCATGATGAGTTGGATAAACCCGCGAGGGGGTGATGGATGGGCATGCGTGGCATTAGGCAGTTGGCGGGGTAACGGCCCACCAAACCGACGATGCCTAGGGGTCCTGAGAGGGAGGTCCCCCACATTGGAACTGAGACACGGTCCAAGCTCCTACGGGAGGCAGCAGTGAGGAATATTGGTCAATGGGCGAGAGCCTGAACCAGCCATGCCGCGTGCAGGAAGACGGCCTTATGGGTTGTAAACTGCTTTTATTGGGGACGAGCATGAGTACGCGTACTCAAATGACGGTACCCGATGAATAAGCACCGGCTAACTCCGTGCCAGCAGCCGCGGTAATACGGGGGGTGCAAGCGTTATCCGGATTTATTGGGTTTAAAGGGTGCGCAGACTGTCTGGTAAGTCAGCGGTGAAATTTCCTGGCTCAACCAAGAAATTGCCGTTGATACTGTCGGGCTGGAGTGTCGTGGGCGCGGGAGGAATGCGACAAGTAGCGGTGAAATGCTTAGATATGTCGCAGAACACCGATAGCGAAGGCATCCCGAGAGGCGACACTGACGCTGAGGCACGAAAGCGTGGGGATCGAACAGGATTAGATAACCTGGTAGTCCACGCAGTAAACGATGGGAGCTCGTCGTAGGCGATAGAATGAAGGCGGCCAAGCGAAAACGATAAGCGCCCCACCTGGGGAG